>JAABUL010000048.1_pt1 | contig 209021 bp, 187 predicted proteins | sample 5559151 | NCBI WGS metagenome assembly JAABUL01 (sample SAMN10711876, study PRJNA513368) | rock metagenome | isolation source: Antarctica rocks | place: Antarctica: Victoria Land, Pudding Butte sud
CCTCGGCGTCTGCACTCCAGCCTCGACTACAAGACGCCACAAGAGGTCCACAACGGCTGGCTAAATACCCAGGTCGCAGCGTAAAACCGCGACAAAAACCCGGTCCGAAAACCGCGGGGCAGATCACGCACCGACTCACCGGCCGCCACCCCACGAGAGATCTCCTCCCGCTCCGCCGAGCTCAACGCCAACCGGGACCGACACCGAGACACCGGCGCGATCCCCCCACGAGCAGCGACCACATGATGAACCGAGCCCGGCACCTTCCCCAACGCCCGACCGATCTCCGACAACGACTGACCCTCACGCCAGCGACGCCACAACTCCGCCTTCTGCCCACTCGACATCCCCGGCCGACCCACTCCCACCACAACGGCTCCCTTCATCCACCAGTTCACCAGCAGTGTGCCATCGACCCCCTGAACCCAAGCCAGCTTCTCGTTCAGGCCGTCGTTCCCATGACCGTTGTCGGCTTCGACCCGGCTACGGCACGAGCTAATGGATATCCAGCCGATAAGCTGCGGCCACAATCTTCCTCCGCTCGGCAGTTCCGATGGGCGTCGCACACGGCCTCTGCGGTGATTCCTTCGTCAACATCTTCGACGTCGGATCGCGGAAGTATAAGATGACGACCGGGTTCGGAATCTATTTCTCTGCGGTCTGTTATAAATGGTCTGTCCCGGTTGCGTCATACCGTTACGCCAAGACTTGGAACTTCAATGGCCCATTGTTCTTTCGGAACACTTGGTCAAGTAGTGCGTCTGCGGTTATTACTGAGAGTGCCTGTGTCTCGGCCTACGTAGTTCGCGGTGACGCGTACCTGCCCAACGGGATGATTTGCGGTACCGCTCACCCTTCGGACTTTCAACTAGTCAATTAGTGGAAAGGATTGGTTGCCAGCATGGACTTCCGATTCCCGTTCATGTCGCCGTCGCGACATCAGCATGCTACCAACGATTGCCCCAGCGCTCTGCTCGAGCTTCTCGTGCTGCGTGAGAGTTGGCGTATCGACACGCTTCCGGCCGTGCCCCGCCTGAGTTCTGATGCGCTGATGCAGTCGATCGATCTGGCCAGCGTGACGACGGGGCCGTGCCCGGTCGGCGTTGAGCGCTTTACCGAGCTCTGGGACGCGATCGTGCAGTCGCGGGTGGGGCGCGCGGACGGCTCGATCGCTTTCGACGTTCCCTACCCCACGTGGCGCGAGGAGATCGGTCTCACCGGACTTGTCTGGGACGCATTCCGGGACTCGGTCAACGCCATCAGGTTTTGGGTGAACCACGAGCTGATGGCGGCTGGCCCGTCTCTCGTTGAGTGGGGGTTATGGGACGATCAGTCTCATGTGCCGGACAGCTGGACCGATGTCCTACCATTCTCATCGAGGTGGGAGTTCCGCATCGGTGATAACTACCGGCTCACCGATCTCACCCGCTGGATCACGCGGTAGGAGCCGGGCCCGGCTGGGCCGCACCGGCGGGTTGGTGAACACGTGAGCGTGCCAGCGTCGCCCACGGCCGTGCCGAGGCGATGAGCCGTCCCTACCTGGAGCCCGAGCGCCGCGACGTCGCGAGCGCGGCCGCCTTCCTGTGGTGGCTCATCCGCTGCCAGGCCTTCCGGGTCACCGCCGGGGCAGTGTTCGGCACGCTGTGGATGGTCAGCCTCACCGTGGCGCCGTACCTGATCGGGCGCGCGGTCGACGACGGTCTCCGCAGCCACGACACCGCCGCGCTGCTGGGCTGGGTCGGGTTGTTGTTGTTGCTCGGCATCCTCGAAGCGACCACCTCGATCCTGCGACACCGGGCGCTCACCGGTGTCCGGATGGACGGCGCCTTCCGTATGGTGCAGGCGATCGTCTCGCGCGCCACGCGGCTCGGTTCGGCGCTGACTCGCAGCATCAGTGTCGGCGAAATTGTGACCATCGGCATCAGCGACGTGCTGACCATCAGCACCAGCCTCACCTTCGTGGGGCCGGGCGTGGGCGCGGTCGTCGCCTATCTGGTCGTCGCCGGTCTGCTCCTGTCGATCTCTCCGTTGCTGGCCGTCGTCATCCTGCTCGGCGCCCCGGTCGTCGCGATCGCCGTCGGACCGCCGCTGAATCGCCTACGCGAGGCCAGCACCGATTACCGCACCGAGCAGAGCCTGGTCACCGCGGATATGGTCGACATCATCGAGGGCCTGCGCGTCCTGTCCGGGATCGGCGGCAAGGACAGGTACGCGGCCCGGTTCCGCCGCTCCTCCCAGAAACTGCGCGCGCAGGGATATCGGGTCGGGACCGTGTCGAGCTGGATCCCGGCGATCGCGACCGGGTTGCCCGCACTGTTCCTCGCCATCGTCACCTGGCTCGCCGCGCGCATGACCGCTGACGGCAGCCTGACCGTCGGCCAGCTCGTCGCGGTCTACGGCTACGTCGCAGTCCTCCTCACCCCGGTCAACGTGTTGATCGAAACCGGGTCCGAGCTGATCCACGGTGTCGTCGCCGCCCGGCGCGTCAACGCCCTGTGGGGCGTACCCGAGGCCGCGCACACGGTGCCGGCGGCCGGCGAGCCGGCGCCGAGGGGTCCCGCCGACCTGTACGACCCCGAGTCCGATGTGCTGCTGCCCGCCGGTCGATTCACCGCCCTGGTGGCGGTCGGCGGCGGCGCGCTCGGTAGCGGCGCGGTCGGGGGCGGCGCGGTCGGGGTGCTCGACCGGCTGGCGCGCCTGGCACCGACCGCGGCCACCTGGGCCGGCCGGCCGATCTCCGGGATCAACCTGACCGCGGTGCGGGAGCGGATCGTCCTGGCGGACAACGAAGCGGACATCTTTCCCGGCACGCTGCGCGAGGTCCTGCGCGGACGGGGCGACGCAGCCGACGCCGATATCGCCCGCGCGCTCCACACGGCCGTGGCCGGCGACATCATCGACGCGCTGCCCGGTGGTCTGTCCGCCAGGGCGGGTGCGCAGGCCCGTGAGCTGTCCGGCGGTCAGCGTCAGCGCATCCGCCTGGCGCGCGCGCTGCTCGCCGAGCCCGAGATCCTGCTCGCGGTCGAGCCGACCTCCGCCGTCGACGCGCACACCGAACTGGCGGTCGTCACCCGGGTGAAAGCCGCCCGGGCGGGCCGGACGACCGCCATTGCCAGCACCTCGCCGATCGTGGCGACCGAGGCCGACCTCGTCCTGTTCCTCGCCGACGGGCGCGTGCGCGACAGCGGCACCCACCAGGACCTCATGGCGCGCCACCCCGCGTACCGAGACCTCATGGCCCGGGACAGCGGCGGGGACGAGGCGAGCGACAACCGGCAGGCTCCCGGACCTGCGCCCCAGGGCACCGACCGGACGCGTCGCCGATGACGGCGCCCCCCGTCCCCGCGACCGGTGAACCCAGCGGCCTGCCGGTCGCGACGACGGCCGCGGTGCGCCGCTCCGCGGTGTCGCTCGTACGCCGGGACCTGCGGGCGTTCGGACCCCTCGTCGGGCTCAACGTGCTGGCGACCGCTGCCGGACTCGCCGGCCCGTTCCTGCTCGGGCAGATCGTGAACGATGTCCACCGCGGGGCCGGCACCGCGGGGATCGACCGCCGGGCCGCTCTCATCGTGGGCTTCGCCGTGCTCCAGTTCCTGCTCACCCGGTACGCGCGCCTGATCGCCGCACGCTTCGGTGAGCGCCTCGCGGCCCGCGTCCGTGAGCAGTTCCTCGACCGGGTGCTCGCCCTACCGGCGAGAATCGTGGAGAAGGCGTCGCTGGGTGATCTCGCGGCCAGGGCCACCGGCGATGTCGCCGCGGTGTCCACCGCCCTACGAGACGCCGCACCGGACGTCCTGATCGCCTCGGTCCAGACCGTGCTCATCCTGCTCGCCGTCGTCATCGTGAACCCGCTGCTCGGCCTGTGCGCCGTGGTCGCGCTGTCCGGGATCTGGGTCGTGACGCGCTGGTACCTGGGCCGCGCCCGCTGCGCCTACCTGTCCATGGGGGCGGCCAACTCCGCGATGGCCGAGATGCTGGCCACGACCGCGGCCGGCGCCCGCACCGTCGAGGCACTGTCGTTGCGCCAGCAGCGTCTGGACGCGAGCCGGGAGTCCATCCAGACGGCGCGCGCGAGCAGGTTGCGGGCGTTGCGACTGCGCAGCGTCCTGTTCCCGACCGTCGACGTGTCCTCCGTGCTGCCGCTGGTCGCGGTCCTGCTCGTCGGCGGCCTGCTCTACGAGCACGGGTCGATCAGCCTCGGCGCTGTCGTGGCCGCCGCCCTGTACCTGCGCCAGCTGTCCGGGCCCGTCGAGACCTTCGAAATCTGGGTCGACCGGCTGCAGAGCAGCTCGGCGTCCTTCGCGCGACTGGAGGGCATCGCGGAGCTGGCTGCCCCCGTCGGCCCCTCCCCGAACGAGCCGGCCGACGACCGCGTCCGGGTCCGCGACGTCCACTTCGCCTACGACGGACGTCCCGACGTCCTGGTCGGTATCGACCTCGAGCTGACTCCCGGCGAACGACTGGCGGTCGTCGGCGCCTCCGGGGCCGGCAAGTCCACCCTCGCCCGGCTCCTCGCCGGTATCGACGAACCACGCACGGGCTCGGTCACCGTCGGCGGGGTCGGGGTGGCCCGGCTACCGGTGGCCCAGCTGCGCCGACAGATCGTCCTGGTCACCCAGGAGCACCACGTGTTCCGGGGGACGGTCCGGGACAATCTCCAGATCGCCAGCGCCACGGCCGGCGACGCCGACCTTCACTCGGCGCTGGAATCGGTCGACGCCGGTTGGTTCCACGACCTACCCGACGGACTGGACACCGAGCTGGGCTCGCAGTGGTTGCGGCTGGAAGCCGGCCCGGCCCAGCAGCTGTCCCTGGCCCGGGTCGTGCTCGCCGATCCACGCACCCTGATCCTCGACGAGGCGACGGCCATGCTCGACCCGAGCACCGCACGGCGCACCGAACGAGCGCTGTCCGCCGTGTTGACCGGGCGCACCGTCGTGGCCATCGCCCACCGTCTGCACACCGCGCACGACGCCGACCGGATCGCCGTCATGGACAGCGGCCGACTCGTCGAGATCGGGACCCACGACGAACTCGTGGAACTCGGGGGCACCTACGCCGCGCTGTGGTCGACCTGGCACGGCAGGCCGTCGAGCGGCCCGGCCAGCGAGCGGACCGAAGCTGCCGAGACCGACCCGGGACCGTACCCATGAGCGGCCGGCCCCTGGTAGGCGCTGTTCAGGGGCCGGTCGCCTGGCACCCGAACACCCGGGATGTCGACCAGTGGCGGGCAGCGACGTGTGTGCGGGATCACGGCAGGCGCCAGTCCACCTCGTCCCCGCCGAGGTCGAGCAGCTCGGAATTGGCGCGACTGAAAGGTCGGGAACCGAAGAATCCGCGGTCGGCCGACATCGGTGACGGGTGCGCCGAGCGGATCTGCGGCACGTCCTCCAACAGCGGCCCCAGGGTGGCGGCGTCGCGGCCCCAGAGGATCGCCACCAACGGCTCGTCGCGTTCCACCAGCGCGCGGATGGCCTGCTCGGTGACCTCCTCCCACCCCTTGCCCCGGTGCGCACCCGGGTTGCCCGGGGCCACCGTCAGCACCCGGTTCAGCAGCAGCACCCCGTGCCGCGTCCACGGCGTGAGGTCGCCGGAGGACGGCCGGGGCAGGCCCAGATCCTCGGCGTACTCCCGGAAGATGTTGGCCAGGCTGCGGGGAACCGGCCGCCGCACGTCAGGTGCCACCGAGAACGCCAGGCCCACCGCATGCCCGGGGGTCGGGTACGGGTCCTGGCCGACGATGAGCACCCGGACCTGCTCGAACGGCGTGGTGAAGGCCCGCAGCACCGCCGGGCCGGGGGGCAGGTAGGTGCGCCCGGCGGACACCTCCGCGCGCAGGAAGTCACCGGCGGCGGCGACCTGGTCCGCGACCGGGCTCAAGGCGGCCGCCCAGCCGGGGTCCAGGAAGTCCGGGAGCGCTCGGGTCACATCGCCATCGTGCCGGGTCGCCGCCGGGTCGCTCGCCACCGTTGCCGACCCCAGGGTCACACCCGGGCGGTGCCGCTGGCGGTCGCGGCGATCGAGGCCGCCAGTGAGGCCAGGTGAAATAGCCGGGCCAGCTCGGAATCGAGGAACTCCGGGCCACCGCGTCGGCCGAGGGCCAGCAGCCGTGCCGGAGTGTCGGCGGTGGCGGCCTCCCAGCCGGTCTGCACCGGGGCCACCGCGAGGACCAGGTCCGCCCCAGCCGGCGCGGCCCAGCTGTCCGGGACGAACACCCGGCGCGCCCCCCGGTGGATCTCGGCATCGAAGGGCAGCCCGGACAGATCCGGCGCGGCCGGGGTCGCATATTCGACGGTCAATGTGGCCGTGGCGGCGTCGCTGGACACCACCGCCGCCCAATCAGTGCGAAAGACCGTGGGCAGCACGTCGACCAGGCGGGCGGGGGCATCGGCCGGGTCCTGGGTCATGACCTCGACCGCCTCCAGATCCGGGAACAGCCCACCGCCGGCCGCGAATCGGGAGATCCACTCCACGGCGATCCCGGGCACCGAACGGCACGCCGAGACCAGCGCATCCGGCAGCGACCCCGCCGGCAGCCCGACCAGCACGTCGTCGATCGCGCTCCCGTCCAGCCGGCGTTCAACGACCTCGATGGCCTCGATGTCGGCACCGACGGCGCCCAGTGCGGTGGCCAGTTGGCCCAGCGAGCCCGGGCGGTCGGGTAGTGCGACGCGCAGCAGGAACGCCATGGACGGGACTCCTCAGGTGGGCACAATGGAGCGCGGTCGCCGCCCGGAGTGGCGGGGGTCCCTCCGGTGCGGTCGGGGCTGCAATGCCCGCGTCGGCGGCGGCGCGCGTGGTTTCGCGGACTGATCGCGTCGAGGGCCGACGGCGCCGATCGTAGGATGGGATCACCTGCAAGGGGAAGAGCCGGGGCGCTGCGGACGTGCCCGAGTCCGCCCGGGTGGACCGGCTCGATCCGGGCAGCGCACCCGGCGGGTTTCACTTCTCAACACCCAGCCGTCGCGCGCGACTGTGACACCTACCCCGACCTCGACCCCCGAGAGGACAGCCCCGCCCCATGTCGTCCCGCACCCGAGCCCTCCGGATGGCCGCGTGTCGTCGCTGACCCCGGCCGACGTCGCCCGATTGGCGGCCCTGGCGCGTATCGACCTCTCCGACGCTGAGCTCGGCGTGCTGGCCCCGCAGCTGGACCAGATCCTGGACAGCGTCGCCCGCGTCCAGCAGGCCGGCGCCGACGATGTCCCGGGAACCTCGCACCCGCTGCCGCTGACCAACGTGGTCCGCCCGGACGTCGTGGTACCGCCGCTGGGAGCCGAGGCGGCGTTGGCCGGGGCGCCGGCGGTGCAGGACGGCCGGTTCCGGGTGCCGCAGATCCTCGCGGACGACCAGTGACCGCGACCACGCCGGGCGCGGGCGGGGGCGCGGACGAAGGCGCATCCAGCGTCCGTGACCGCTCGAGCGACCTGCCGACGGACCTGACGCGGGCCTCGGCGGCGCAGCTCGCCGCGGCTGTGGCTGATGGGACCGTGTCGGCCGTCGAGGTCACCCGGGCCCACCTTGACCGCATCGCCGCCGTGGACGGTTCAGTGCACGCCTTCCTGCACGTCGACGCCGACAACGCGCTGGCCGCGGCGGCCGACGTGGACGCCCACCGGGCCGCCGGGGACCGGTTGGGCCCGCTGGCCGGGGTCCCGCTGGCGTGCAAGGACCTGCTGGTCCAGCGCGGGGTTCCCACCACCGCGGGATCGCGGACGCTGGCCGGCTGGCGCCCGCCCTATGACGCAACGGTGGTCAGCCGGCTACGCGAGGCCGGAGTGGTCATCCTCGGCAAGACCAACCTCGACGAGTTCGCGATGGGCAGCTCGACGGAGAACTCCGCCTTCGGCCCCACCCACAACCCGTGGGATCTGAACCGGGTGCCCGGCGGATCCGGCGGGGGATCGGCCGCGTCGCTGGCCGCCTTCGAAGCACCGTTGGCGATCGGCACCGACACCGGGGGCTCGATCCGGCAGCCCGCAGCCTTCACCGGGACCGTCGGCGTCAAACCGACCTACGGCGGGGTGAGCCGCTACGGGATCATCGCGCTGGCCAGTTCGCTGGACCAGGCCGGGCCGTGTGCCCGTTCCGCGCTCGACGCGGCGCTGCTGCACGAGGTCATCGCCGGTCACGATCCGCGCGATGCCACCTCCATCGACGAACCGGTGCCGGCGGTGGTGGCCGCCGCCCGGTCCGGGGACGTGTCCGGGATGCGGATCGGCGTGGTGCGCGAGCTCTCCGGTGACGGCTACCAGGCCGGGGTGGCGCAGCGGTTCACCGAGGCGGTTGCGGCGCTGTCGGCCGCCGGCGCGGAGGTCGTCGAGGTCAGTTGCCCGCACTTCAGCTTCGGGCTGGCTGCCTACTACCTGATCCTGCCCAGCGAGGCGTCCTCGAACCTGGCGCGCTTCGACGCGATGCGATTCGGGTTGCGGGCCGGGGACGACGGCACCCACTCGGCCGAGCAGGTGATGGGACTGTCCCGGGAGGCCGGGTTCGGCGCCGAGACCAAGCGGCGGATCATCCTGGGCACCTACGCGCTCTCGGCCGGCTACTACGACGCCTACTACGGCCAGGCGCAGAAGGTGCGCACCCTGATCGCCCGGGACTTCACCGCTGCCTTCGAGCAGGTCGATGTGCTGGTGTCCCCGACCACCCCGACCACCGCATTCGCGCTCGGTGAGAAGGTGGACGACCCGCTGGCGATGTACCTCAACGACATCTGCACCATCCCGAGCAACCTGGCCGGCAATGCCGCGGCATCCTTCCCGGCCGGGTTGTCGCCGCAGGACGGGCTGCCGGTCGGGTTGCACGTCATGGCGCCGGTGCTGGCCGATGACCGGCTCTACCGGGTCGGCGCGGCGCTGGAGGCCGCGCTGCAGCCCGGCTGGGGCGGCCCACTGACCGACAGGGTCCCGGAGCTGGCCGCAAACCCGGGAGGCGCATCGTGACTGAGAGCAATGCTCCGGAGCTGGTGGATTACGACGACGCGGTCGCCCGGTACGACCCCGTGCTGGGGTTGGAGGTCCACGTCGAGCTGAACACCGCCACGAAGATGTTCTGCGGCTGCCCGACGACCTTCGGTGGCGAACCGAACAGCCACGTCTGCCCGACCTGCCTGGGACTGCCCGGTGCGCTGCCGGTGGTCAACGGCCGCGCCGTGGAGTCCGCGATCCGGATCGGGCTGGCCGTCGGTGCGAGCATCGCTCCGGTTTCTCGGTTCGCCCGGAAGAACTACTTCTACCCGGACATGCCGAAGAACTTCCAGACCTCCCAGTACGACGAACCGATCGCGTTCGACGGTCAGCTGAGCATCGCTCTCGACGACGGAAGTCCGGTCGTGGTGCCGATCGAGCGGGCCCATATGGAGGAGGACACCGGAAAGTCGCTGCATGTGGGCGGGGCGACCGGGCGGATCCACGGCGCCGACTTCTCGCTGCTGGACTACAACCGGGCCGGGGTACCGCTGATCGAGATCGTCACCCGGCCCATCACCGGCATGGGCGCCCGGGTACCGGAGGTCGCCCGCGCCTACGTGGCGGCGCTGCGGGATCTGCTGGCCGCACTGGGGGTATCCGATGTCCGGATGGACCAGGGTTCGATCCGCGCGGACGTCAACGTGTCCTTGCGCCCGACCCCGGACGCACCGCTGGGCACGCGGACCGAAACCAAGAACGTCAACAGTTTCCGGTCGATCGAGCGGGCGGTGCGGTATGAGATCCGCCGCCAGGCTGCGCTGCTGGACGCCGGGGTAACGGTGACCCAGGAGACCCGGCACTGGCATGAGGACACCGGCGTGACCACCGCGGGACGGGTGAAGGAGACCCAGGAGGACTACCGGTACTTCCCCGAACCGGACCTGGTTCCGGTGGCGCCGTCGCCGGAGCTGGTCGAGCAGCTGCGAGCAACGCTTCCCGAACCCCCCGCCCAGCGCCGGGCCCGGGTGCAGGCGGCGTTCGGGTTCACCGACCTGGAGATGCGCGACGTGCTGAACGCTGGCGCGCTGGAGCTGGTGGAGACGACGGTCGCGGCCGGTGCGGCGCCGGCGGCGGCGCGCAAGTGGTGGACCACCGAGCTGTCACGGCGCGCCAACGAAGCCGGGCTGGAACTGGCCGGGCTGGCCGTCACCCCGGAGCAGGTGGCGCAGGTTCAGGCGCTGGTCGAGGACGGCACCGTGACCGATGCTCTCGCCCGCGAAGTACTGGACGGTGTGCTGGCCGGCGAGGGCGAGCCGGCGCAGGTGGTCACCGCGCGCGGGTTGGCGGTGGTGTCCGATGAGGGAGCACTGCTCGCGGCGGTCGATCGGGCTATCGCCGAGCAGCCGGGTGTGGTGGCGAAGATCCGCGGAGGCAAGCCGCAGGCGGCGGGGGCGCTGATCGGCGCGGTGATGAAGCAGATGTCCGGGCGGGCCGACGCCGCACGGGTCCGCGAACTCGTCCTACAACGCGCCGCGGACTGACCGAGGCGCTGGCCCGGTCAGAGGTAGCGCAGCGGGTCGAAGTCCTCCACCGCGATGATCCGGACGCGGGGGAGCACGACGTTGAACGAGCCGACCCGGTCCTCCAGGTCGAACACGGTCAGCCCCTGCTCCTGCAGCTCGGCGAATCCGGAGTTGACGAACTCCCGGAACGCCAGCAGCCCCACCCGTCGGTCATCGGAAAGCAGCGCTCTCATCTGCGGCAGGAAGTCGCCGTCGTGGCTGGCAAGCAGCACGTCGCCGGGCCGGTCGGCCAGCGCGGCCAGGGTGCGCTGGATCCCGATGTCGACGACTTTTTCGCCACCGGTCCCAGCGAGCGGGATGGGGGTGTATCCCATCGCCAGCAACGCCTGCACAAAGCTCATCGGCAGCGAACCGGAGCTGGCGTTAAGGAAGAAAAGCCCCGTTACCGGCTGGTCCCACTCGCGGCTGGCGAACTCCCGGATCCGGTCCCAGCGTGGCCGTTGCTCCGGGGTGGGCCGCCCGGCCAGAATCGAACTGCCCAGCGTCGCGTCGATGTTCTCCCCATCGACGAGCAGGTAGGTCCGTCGTCCGCCCGCTGCCGTGTCGGTTGCCGTCCCCGTTGCCGCCGGCTGCCCACCCGCGCTCATCGGGTGAGGCTAACCGGATCCGCACCGGGGTCCGCCGGTTGTCCGACGGCTCGGGCGGTCATGACACGCTCGGCGGCGGCCCGATGCCACCCCGCCGCTTCACTGAGTACCGAGAGGACCGGCCCAGTGCACGTATGGCAGCCCTTCGCAGACCTGGTCGAACGCACCGGCCCGTACCCCGACGGGCTGGCGGTCTCGACCTGGGAGGGCGGGCGGCTGCCGGCCGACGCCGAGCAGGTCGAGCTGGTGGTCATGCCCTACCTGTCCGGCGGAGACGTGGCCGGGCTGCTTGCCGAGCTGCCGGCCCTGCGGGTGCTCCAGACCCTGACCGCCGGCACCGACAGCCTGCACGGCCTGGTCCCGGAACAGGTCACCGTCTGCAACGCGCGCGGGCTGCACGACACGGCTACCTCCGAGCTCGCGGTGACGCTCGCGCTGGCCGGGCGCAACGACCTGCGCCACTACGCCGACCGCCGGGCCGCCCACGTCTGGGACAGCGGCACCCAGCGCCCCGGGCTCGCCGACGCCCGGGTGCTGCTGGTCGGGTACGGGTCGATCGGGAAGGCGGTGGCCGCGCGGTTGGCGCCGTTCGAGGTGAGCCTCACCGCGGTCGCATCACACGCCCGCGACGAGGACGGCGTGCCCGTACACGGGATCGCCGAATTGTCCGACCTGCTGCCCGACGCCGATGTGGTGATCCTGGCGCTGCCGCTGACCGCCGACACCCGGGGGCTGCTCGACGCCGAGGCCCTCCGCCTGCTGCCCGACGGTGCCCTCGTCGTCAACGTCGGGCGCGGTCTGGTCGTGGACACCGACGCGCTGACGGCGGAGCTCGCATCCGGCCGGCTGCAGGCGGCGCTGGACGTCGTCGAGCCCGAGCCGCTGCCCGCCGATCACCCGCTCTGGACGGTTCCCGGGCTGGTCCTGACCCCCCACGTGGGCGGGCACGCCCGGGCCTTCGAACCGCGGGCCCGTCGCTTCGTCGCCGACCTGCTGGTCCGGCTGGCCGCCGGCGAACCACTGCGCAACGTCGTCCCGCACCCCTGAGCTGCCCCTGAGCCGCCCCGCACCCGGACCCAGGCGCCCGCGGTCAGCCGGCGTCGATCACCGCCACGTCGTAGGCCGCGAACCGCCGGTCGGCGCTGACGATCGTCAACTTCTCCGCCCGCGCCTGCGCGATCAGCAGTCGGTCGAAAGGATCGCGGTGGTGCACGGGAAGCTCGGCCACCGCCAGACCGTGATCGGCAGCCAGACCGAGGGTCCGCACGCCCGTCGCAAGGACCCGATCCTGCAGATCCGCCGGCACCGCCAGCTTTCCGGTGGCCACCTTGACCCCGATCTCGGCGAACGACACCACGCTGAACAGGAGGTCGCTCGCCTGCTCGATAGCGTGCCGCGCCCGCGGCCCGAGGGTCCGCGAGCCTGCCAGCTCCCAGAGCACGACGTGGGTATCGAGCAGCAGCCTCACGACGGGTCGTCCAGGAGCTCGTCCAACTCGGCTTCGGAGAACTCGAAATCCGCCCCGATCACGATCTGAGCGGCAAGCGAACCGTGGGTGGCGAGAAACCGTCGACCGACCGACTCCGGCTGTCGGACCGGGACCAGCCGGGCGACCGGCACCCCGTCGCGGGCGATCTCCACGTCCTCGCCCGCCTCCACGCGCGCGAGCAGCTTGGACAGCGAGGTTTTCGCCTCTCCCACATTCACCCGCACGACGCCTGACATTACGACAGTTGGCCAAGCTTGGCCATGCTTGGCGGGTCCGCGAGCATGGGGATCGTGGACTCACCGGCGGATCGTTCCCTCCCGTTCCCGGAACCGACCGCGCCCGCAGACGACCGCGCGGCCGTGCTGCTGGGCTATCTGGACTATTTCCGGTCAGTGGTGCTGGCCAAGGTCGACGGTCTGCCCGAGCAGGCGCTGCGGGCCAGCCTGCTGCCGTCTGGGTGGAGTCCACTGGAGCTCGTCCGCCACCTGACGTTCGTGGAACGACGGTGGCTGCTGTGGGGCTTCCAGGGCCGCGACGTCGGTGATCCGTGGGGCGACGAGCGCGATGGTCGCTGGAACGTGCCGCCCGAGGAGCCGGTGGAGCAGGTGTTGGCGGCGCTGGCCGCGCAGGGATCGCGGACCCGGGCGGTGGTGACCGCGCACGCGCTGACCGATGTGGGGCAGCCCGGGCCGCGATGGGACGGCGCCGACCCGGCGAGCCTGGAGCGGGTGCTGCTGCATCTGCTGCAGGAGTACGCGCGCCACGCCGGCCACCTCGACATCGTCCGCGAACTCATCGACGGCACGACGGGGGAGTGAGGTTCACCCCCACCCCACGTCCACTGGGCAGACTGCAGCCATGACCACTCCGCATCCGGCTCCGGCGCTGCTCGCGGTCACCGGTCGGCAGCTGCTCGCGGCGACCGCCCGTGCGCAGGCGGGGGGCCGGCTGCCCTCCCTGATCACCGCTATTGCCCGCGACGGTGGACTGTGCTGGAGCGCCAGGCGCGGCGGGATGCCCGATGCCGCCGACCCCGCCGCGGTCGACCCCGCTGCGGTCGCCTACCGGATCGGGTCGATCACCAAGACGTTCACGGCGGTGCTGGTCATGCGGCTGCGCGACGAGGGCCGGCTCGCTCTGGACACCCCCGTCGGGCAGCTGCTGTCCGACGCACCCGCCGCCGACCGGACCGTGGGCCAGCTGCTCGGCCACGGCTCGGGGCTGCAGGCTGAGACCGCCGGCGACTGGTGGGAACGGACCCCCGGCCGGGACTGGCCGCAGCTGATCGCGGCGCTGGGCTCCGACGCGGTCCGTCACCCGGCCGGGCGCCGGTTCCACTACTCCAACCTCGGGTACGCGGTGCTCGGGCGGATCGTGGAACAGCTACGCGGACGGAGCTGGGAACAGTGCCTGAGCGAGGAGATCCTCACCCCGCTGGGCATGCACCGGACCGGGACGCATCCCCGCCCGCCGGCCGCGATAGGTACCGCCGTTCACCCCTGGGCGCCGGTCACCGTGGCCGAACCGGCACCGGATTACGCCGCGATGGCACCCGCCGGTCAGCTCTGGTCCACCGCCGGCGACCTGGCCCGCTGGTGCGGCTTCCTGCTGGGCGACACGAGCGGGGTGCTCGACCCGGCGACCGTCGCGGAGATGGCCCAGCCGGGGTTGTCCGACGGCGAGGGCGGCGGCTACGGGCTGGGCCTGCAGCTGCGCACGGTCGACGGCCGGACCCTGGTCGGACACGGCGGCTCGGTGCCGGGGTTCCTGGCCGGACTGCTGGTCGACCCGGACGAGCGGACCGGGGTGGTCCTGTTGGCCAACGCCACCGCCGGCCTGGACGGCGATCTCGGCGTTCGACTGCTTGAAATCGTGCGGACCAACGAACCGCGGATCGCCCCCGCGTGGTCCCCGCTACCCGCGCAGCTTCGGGTTCCACTGGAGCTGCTGGGGCCCTGGTACTGGGGACCGCAGCCGGTCCTGCTCGTCCAGACCGAGGACGGGATGCTGGAGTTGCGCGGGCTGACCGACGGGTCCCGGGAGTCCCGCTTTTGCTCCGCCAGCCCCGACACCTGGACCGGTGTGGACGGCTACTGGGCCGGCGAGCGGTTGCAGGTGGTCCGGGCCGCTGGGCGGGTCACCCGGCTGGACCTGGGCAGCTTCACCCTGACCCGGGCGCCGTATGAGCCGGGCGTTACCCCGGGCGGGGTCCCGGATGGCGGCTGGGGCTGAGCTGGCGGGGCCTCCCACAATTCGATCAACTGGTCTTCCGGCAGCTGGTCACCGAGCTTGCCCCGCAAACCGCGCAATATCCCGCCCGCGGCGGGGAGTGCGGTGACGAACTGCCGGACCGGGACGGACCGGCAGGGAAAGAGGGCCGCCTCCCGATGGCCGGACAGGCGATCTCGGCAACCGGACCGGGTTCTACGATCGTGCGCTGTGACCTCGCCGATGCAGCCAGATCCCCAGGACGTTCCCATCCCCACGGCAGCTTCCGGGGTGGACATCAAGCCCCGAAGTCGTGCCGTCACCGATGGGCTGCAGGCCACCGGCAGTCGCGGGATGCTACGGGCGGTCGGGATGGGCGACGAGGACTGGGACAAACCCCAGGTGGGCGTCGCGTCGTCGTGGAACGAGATCACCCCGTGCAACCTCTCGCTGGACCGGCTCGCAACCTCGGTGAAGGAGGGCGTGCACGCGGCCGGCGGCTACCCGCTGCAGTTCAATACGATCTCCGTCTCCGATGGCATCTCCATGGGCCACGACGGCATGCACTACTCCCTGGTCAGTCGGGAGGTCATCGCCGATTCGGTGGAAACCGTGATGTGCGCCGAGCGACTGGACGGCTCGGTGCTGTTGGCCGGTTGCGACAAATCCCTGCCCGGCATGCTGATGGCGGCCGCGCGACTGGACCTGGCATCGGTCTTTCTCTACGCCGGCACGATCCTGCCCGGCTCCTACCAGGGCCGTGACGTCAGCATCATCGACGCCTTCGAGGCGGTCGGGGCGTGCGCGCGCGGGCTGATCAGCCGCGAGGAGGTCGACGGGATCGAGCGCGCGATCTGCCCCGGCGAGGGCGCCTGCGGCGGCATGTACACCGCGAACACCATGGCCAGCGCCGCGGAGGCAATGGGCATGGCGTTGCCGGGCTCCTCCTCACCGCCCGCCGTGGACCGGCGCCGCGACGGGTTCGCCCGCCGGTCCGGTGAGGCTGTGGTCGGGCTGCTCCGGCAGGGCATCACCGCCCGCGACATCATGACCCGGGCCGCGCTGGAGAATGCGGTCGCCGTCGTGATGGCCCTGGGCGGATCGACCAATGCCGTGCTGCACCTACTGGCCATCGCGCATGAGGCCGAGGTCGAGCTGGGCCTGGACGACTTCGTCCGCATCGCAGAGAAGGTGCCGCACCTGGGCGACCTCAAACCGTTCGGCCGACACGTCATGGTCGATATGGACCGTGTCGGCGGGGTCCCGGTGGTGATGAAGGCGCTGCTCGACGCCGGTCTGCTGGACGGGGACTGCCTGACGGTGACCGGTCGTACGGTCGCGCAGAACCTGGCCGAGCTGGCCCCCCCGGACGTCGACGGGGCGATCATCCGGACCCTGGACGCTCCCATCCACCCGACGGGGGGCATCACCATCCTGCGCGGCTCGCTGGCCCCGGAGGGCGCCGTGGTCAAGAGTGCCGGCATCGACGTCGCCGTCACCGAGGGGGTCGCCCGGGTCTTCGACGGGGAGACCGACGCGATGACCGCGCTACAGGATGGATCGGTCGGCGCCGGTGACGTGGTCGTCATCCGCTACGAGGGCCCGAAGGGCGGCCCGGGGATGCGGGAGATGCTCGCCGTCACTGCGGCCATCAAGGGAGCCGGGCTCGGCAAGGACGTGCTGCTGCTCACCGACGGACGGTTCTCCGGGGGGACCACTGGACTCTGTGTCGGACACGTGGCACCGGAGGCCGTCGACGGCGGTCCCATCGCGCTGGTACACGAGGGTGACCGGATCCGCTTGGACCTGCCCAACCGGACCCTGGAACTGCTGGTCGAGCCCGAGGAGCTGGACCGCCGCCGCGCGGCCTGGTCCCCGCCGGCGCCCAAGCACACCCGCGGGGTACTGGCCAAGTACGCCAGGCTGGTCGGATCAGCTGCGTACGGCGCGGTGTGTGACTGACGCGCCCGCCCGGCCGGCTCGGCCTCGGGCGTCCACATGCTGGACTGTTCGTCTCAGCGGGCTTGACCCCGGCCCGGCCGGGCGCGCACTGTGGTTGGTGTGACCGACTTCCTCGTACTCGTCAGGCGTGCTGCCTGACGTACCTGGTCACGCCGCGCGCCGCCCCTCGACAGCCCCCTTCCGGGCACGGGGGGCTTTGTTGTGTCAGTACCCGTCCCCGGGAATCCACCGTCCGCCAGCCGCCAGGAGAGGCCACAGCCGTGACCCAGACCCACGCACCCGAGGCCTCGACCAGCGTCACGCCGACACCGCGGCCCGCCCGCCGGGTCCAACCCCAGAAGGTCACCGGCGCCCAGAGCATCGTCCGCTCCCTGGAGGAGATCGGTGTCGAGGTTGTCTTCGGGATCCCGGGCGGGGCGATCCTGCCCACCTACGACCCGCTGCTGGACTCCCCGACGGTCCGCCACATCCTGGTCCGCCACGAGCAGGGTGCCGGGCACGCCGCGGAGGGGTACGCGGTGGCCACCGGCCGGGTGGGCGTCTGCATGGCCACCTCCGGTCCGGGAGCGACCAACCTGGTGACCCCGTTGGCCGACGCGAATATGGACTCGGTGCCGATCGTCGCGATCACCGGGCAGGTCGCCAGTTCCTCGATTGGGACCGACGCGTTCCAGGAGGCCGACATCCGCGGCATCACCATGCCGATCACCAAGCACAACTTCCTGGTCACCGATGCCGCCGACATTCCGCGGGTGCTCGCCGAGGCCTTCCACATCGCCTCGACCGGCCGTCCCGGTCCGGTGCTGGTCGACATCGCCAAAGACGCGATGCAGGCGCAGACCACGTTCAGCTGGCCCGTGGAGCTGGACCTGCCCGGTTACCGGCCGACCACCCGACCGCATGCCCGCCAGATCCGAGAGGCCGCCCGGCGGATCGTGGAGGCCCGGCGCCCGGTGTTCTACGTCGGCGGCGGGGTCATCGCCGCCGGGGCCAGCGCCGAACTACGCGAGCTGGCCGAGCTGACCGGCATCCCCGTCGTCACCACCCTGATGGCCCGTGGCTCCTTCCCGGACAGCCACCACCTGCACCTGGGAATGCCCGGCATGCACGGCACCGTCCCGGCGGTGGGGGCCCTGCAGCGCTCGGACCTGCTCATCACGCTCGGCGCCCGCTTCGACGACCGCGTCACAGGGAAGCTGTCCTCCTTCGCACCGGACGCCGCGGTCATCCACGCCGACATCGACCCGGCCGAGATCGGAAAGAACCGCCGCGCGGACGTGCCGATCGTCGGGGACGCCAAGCTGGTGATCGCTGCTCTCGTGACCGCTGTCCGCGACGAGCTGTCCGGCGGCCGGAGGCCGGACTACCGCGCCTGGTGGGCGCAGCTGCAGTCCTGGCGCACCCGCTATCCCCTCGGCTACGACGAGCCGCCGGACGGGCTGCTGTCCCCGCAGTACGTCATCTCCCGGATCGGTGCTCTCGCTGGCCCGGACGCGCTCTATGTGTCCGGTGTCGGGCAGCATCAGATGTGGTCCGCACAGTTCATCTCCTATGAGAAACCCCGCACCTGGTTGAACTCTGGCGGACTGGGCACGATGGGATACGCGGTGCCGGCCGCGATGGGAGCCAAGGTCGGACGACCCGAGGCGAGCGTGTGGGCGATAGACGGTGACGGGTGCTTCCAGATGACCAACCAAGAGCTGGCCACCTGCGCGCTGGAGGGCATCCCCATCAAGGTGGCCGTGATCAACAACGGCAGCCTGGGCATGGTCCGGCAGTGGCAGACCCTTTTCTACGGCAGCAGATACTCCAACACCGACCTGCACACGAAGGCCGATTCCCGGCGCATCCCCGACTTCGCCGCACTCGCTCGCGCCTACGGCTGCGTGGGGCTGCGCTGTGACTCCCACGACGAGGTCGACCCGATCATCGAGCAGGCCATGGCGATCACCGACGCACCGGTGGTCATCGACTTCGGGGTCCACCGTGATGCGATGGTCTGGCCGATGGTCGCCTCCGGTACCGGTAACGACGAGATCCAGCACGCCCGCAACGTGCGACCGGTTTGGGACGACGGGGAGGACCAGCTGTGAGCCGCCCGGACGAGACCGCCTCCGCGGGGCCGGGCGCAATGGTCGCCCCGACCCGACACACCCTTTCGGTGCTGGTGGAGAACACCTCCGGCGTGCTGGCCCGGGTGTCCGGGCTGTTCAGCCGGCGCAGCTTCAACATCGAATCCCTGGCCGTGGGCGAGACCGAGGATCCGCGGGTCTCCCGGATGACGATCGTCGTCACCGTCGACCAGGCACCCCTGGAACAGGTCACCAAGCAGCTACACAAGTTGATCAACGTGCTCAAGATCGTCGAGTTGGAGCCGCCGGACTCCGTCGAGCGCGGCATGCTGCTGGTCAAGGTCCGCGCCGACGCCACCACCCGCGGCCAGGTGCTCGACACGTTGTCGATGTTCCGGGCTCGGGTGGTCGACGTCGCCCCGGACGCGGTCACCGTCGAGGCCACCGGCAGCCCGGACAAGCTGGACCGGCTGCTCGTCGCCCTTGAGCCGTTCGGGATCCGGGAACTCGTCAAGTCCGGCGTGGTCGCGCTCTCCCGCGGGGCCCGGTCGCTGACCGACCGGCCGCTACGCGCCGTGGACCGTTCTGCCTGACCGCTGTGCCTGACCGGGCTGCCTGACCCCGCCACCCACCTCATCACCGCCCATCCCAACGGAGGAATCGCTGTGCCTGCAGTCATCTACTACGACGACGACGCCGACATGTCCGTGCTGGCCCAACGCACGGTGGCCGTGCTCGGCTACGGCTCGCAGGGCCATGCCCATGCGCTCTCGCTGCGCGACTCCGGGGTCGACGTCCGGATCGGGCTGCCGGAGGGTTCCCGGAGCCGGGCGCGGGCGCAGGACCAGGGACTGCGGGTGGTCAGCCCCGAGCAGGCCGCCAAGGAGGCCGACGTCATCGCGATGCTCGTCCCCGATCCGGTGCAGCGCTCTCTCTACGCCGAGGCCGTCGGCCCCAACCTGTCCGACGGGGATGCCCTGTTCTTCAGCCACGGCTTCAACATCCGCTTCGACTACATCAGCCCGCCGGACTCCGTCGACGTCGTGATGGTCGCGCCGAAGGGCCCGGGGCACCTGGTCCGCCGGGAGTTCTCCGCCGGTCGCGGCGTCCCGGTCGCGGTCGCCGTCGAGCAGGACGCCACCGGGCAGGCCTGGCCGCTGACACTCGCCTGGGCCAGGGGGATCGGTGGACTGCGTGCCGGCGGGATCCGAACGACCTTCGCCGAGGAGACGGAGACCGACCTGTTCGGCGAGCAGGCCGTGCTCTGCGGCGGGGCGTCACACCTGGTGCAGGCCGGGTTCGAAGTGCTCACCGAGGCGGGCTATCAGCCGGAGATCGCATACTTCGAGGTGCTGCACGAGCTGAAGCTGATCGTTGACCTCATGTACGAGGGCGGGATCGCCAAGCAGCGCTGGTCGGTGTCGGACACCGCCGAGTACGGCGACTACACCACCGGCCCGATGATCATCGATGCGGGGGTGAAGGCGCGGATGCGCGAGGCCCTGACTGCCATCCAGGACGGCGACTGGGCCCGGCGTTTCATCGCCGACCAGGACGCGGGCGCACCGGACTTCGCTGCGTTGCGCGCCAAGGAGCAGGCCCACCCCATCGAGGAGGTCGGGTCCCGGGTTCGGAAGATGATGCCCTGGATCGGCGGGGACGACGCCGACTACACCGAGGGCTCGGCCGCCCGCTGACCCGCAGCCCGCTGACCCGGCTAGACCCGGCCAGACCCGGCTACTCGCCGACCCGTCGGCTCGCGGGGCCATCCCGCTGTCCAGAATCGACACGACCGGGCCCCTGAGCGAGCGTTTGGCCCCTTTTCCGCCCCGGTTGTGTCGATTCCGGACATACCTCGCCGGGCGGCGTGGTGCGCGGCGTGTCCACCGGTCAGCTGCGGTGCCGCGCCGCCGTTGGCCGGAATCCACACCCGGGCCCGGTCGGGCGGCTTTGGCATCGGCGGGCCCCAACCTGGGCGGGTGGATCCCTGCGAGGCACTGCGGCACTGTTCCGGCGTCGCCACCCGGGCGATGCTGCTGCGTATGGGGACGACCCGCCGGGCCATCGAGTGTGCCGTCCGGTCCGGTGAGCTGGTTCGCCACGCCAGGGGCTACACAGCGCCGGGGGCGCCCGCTGAGCTGGTCGCCGCAGCCCGGTGGGGCGGGGGAGTCGGCTGCGTCAGCGCCCTCCACCTGCACGGGCTGCCCTTGCTTGGACGCCCGTCACCACCACACCTGCTGCTGGCCAGTTCCCGCCCCACCCGCGGGGTCCGGGTCCACCGCGCCGCGGCGGCGTGGGGTGTGCAGGACGTTCTCCCGGCCGCAGCCCAGGCCCTGCGATGCCTGCCGCGCGATGACGCCCTGGTCGTCGCCGACGCGGTGGTCCGCCACGGGGTGGACGCGGATCTGTTGGCTCGCACCGTCGGTCCGCAGCCCGGCAGCAGCGCCGGATGGGTGCTGCGGCATCTGGATCCGCGAAGCGAGAGCCCTATCGAGTCGCTGTTACGGGCGGTCCTCATCGACCTCGGGGCCTCCCGGATCCGGCCGCAGGTCAGGCTGCCCGGAATTGGCCGGGTGGACTTGCTGGTCGCCGATTGGCTGGTCCTGGAGGCTGACGGCTTCGCCAGTCATGGAACCAGGCGGGGCTTCGAAACCGATCGCGGTCGTGATGCGGCCGCTGCTCGCCTGGGCCTGCTGACCCTGCGCTTCACCCGGGAGGACCTCACCCTGGACAGGAGCGCGGTCGCGCAGACCGTGGCGACCGTGCTGGCCCGGCGCCGGCGGTCGACTTTCCGGCTGGCCGGACCGGGGACCTGCCCAGAATCGACACAACTCGAGCCCTGAGGGCCCTTTCCGCCCCGAATCGGCCCCGATCGTGTCGATTCCGGACAGCCCGTGGCGCCTAGATGGTTGCCGTGTCGGCGGCCGCGCCCGAGTCGGCGCCGGGCGCCGCGGCCTCGGTCGCCGCCGGGGTGGCGAACGAGGCTCCGAACCGGGAGAGCACCCGCATCTTGTTCGTCGCGTCCAATGCCGCGACCTTGTAGGCCTCAGACAGCGTCGGGTAGTTGAATACCGTGTCCACCAGGTAGTCCACGTTCCCGCCGCAGCCCATGACCGCCTGGCCGATGTGGACCAGGTCGGTCGCGCCCGTTCCGAACAGGTGGACTCCGAGTAGGCACCGGTCCTCGGTGGACACCAGCAGTTTGAGCATCCCGTAGCTGTCACCGGCGATCTGGCCTCGTGCCAGTTCGCGGTACCGGGCGATCCCCACCTCGTAGGGGGTCGCCGACCGGGTCAGCTCCACCTCGTTACGCCCGACGTAGGAGACCTCCGGGATCGTGTAGATGCCGATCGGTTCCAGTGCTGTGAGCTGATTGGTCGGCTCGCCAAACGCGTGGTAAGCGGCCAGGCGGCCCTGGTCCATCGAGGTGGACGCGAGCGCGGGGAATCCGATGACGTCGCCGACGGCGAAGATGTGGTCAACCGTCGTCCGGAAGTCATCGTCGACCTTGATCCGGCCGCGGTCGTCGGCGCTGAGCCCGGCCGCTGCGAGGTCCAGGGCCTCGGTGACCCCCTGCCGCCCCGCCGAGTACATCACCGTGTCGGCGGGGATCCGCTTCCCACTGGCGAGGGTCGTCACGGTCCCCAGGGGGGAGATCGACACGTCGGTGACCTCCTCGCCGAACCGGAAGGTCACCGCAAGGTCGCGCAGGTGAAATTTCAGGGACTCCACGACCTCGGAATCGCAGAACTCCAACATCTGGTCCCGTTTCTCCACGACCGTGACCCGGGTTCCGAGGGCGGCAAACATCGAGGCATATTCGATGCCGATGACCCCGGCGCCGACGACGACCATGGTCGAGGGGATCGTGTCCAGGTGCAGGATCGCGTCCGAATCCAGCACGCGGCGTTCATCGAAGGAAACATGGGAGGGTCGGGCCGGGCGGGTGCCGGTGGCGATAATCACCTTCTCCGCGGTCACCGACGAGCGCTCGGAGTGCACGGCCGAATCCACGGCGATGGTGTGCGGGTCGACGAAGCGCGCCGTCCCCCGTAGCAACTCGACCCGGTTGCGCAGCAGTTGTGCGCGCACCACCTCGATCTCGCGTCCGATGACGAACGAGGTCCGGGCCAACAGGTCCGACATCGTGATGTCCTGTTTGACCTTGTAGCTGGCCCCGTACATGTCGCGCTGGCTCATCCCGGTCAGGTACAGCACCGCTTCGCGCAGGGTCTTGCTGGGAATGGTGCCGGTGTTGGTACACACCCCTCCGACGGCATCGTCGCGTTCGACGACGGCCACCCGCTTGCCCAGTTTCGCCGCGGCGATGGCCGCCTTCTGTCCTCCCGGACCGGACCCGATCACGACCAGGTCGTAGTCGTGGACCCGTTCGGTGCCGTGCGTGTCGGTGGCCATGACACCAATGTCCGTCCCCGGCGGTGCGTGGGGCAACCGTGGCAGGCGTCGATAGGGTCACGACGTGCCGAATACCTCCGTTCCGGGCAGCCCGGACCCCGCGACCACATCCCGACCCGACGGCCGCGCGCCGGACCAGTTGCGCCCGGTGAGTATCACCCGCAACTGGCTGGACCACGCCGAGGGCTCGGTGCTCGTCGAGTTCGGGCGGACCCGGGTGCTGTGCGCGGCCAGTGCCAGCACCGAGGTGCCCCGGTGGCGCCGCGGGTCCGGTAAGGGCTGGGTCACCGCCGAGTACGCGATGCTGCCGCGGGCCACCAACACCCGGACCGACCGCGAGTCCGTGCGGGGCAAGGTCGGTGGGCGCACCCACGAGATCAGCCGCCTGGTGGGTCGATCGCTGCGCGCCGGGGTGGATCTGGCGGCATTGGGGGAGAACACCATCGTGCTCGACTGCGACGTACTGCAGGCCGACGGTGGCACCCGGACCGCGGCGATCACCGGGGCCTGGGTGGCGTTGGCGGACGCGGTCGCACACCTGCGTCGGGCCCACGCGGTCCCCGGGGATCCGCTGCGCGGTTCGGTCGCGGCGGTCAGCGTCGGGATCATCGACGGGCAGCCGCGGCTGGACCTGGCCTATGAGGAGGATTCGCGCGCCGACACCGACATGAACGTGGTGATGACCGGGGACGGCCGTTTCGTCGAGGTCCAGGGCACCGCGGAGGCCGAGCCGTTCGACAAGGCGCTGTTGGACCAGCTGCTCGAGCTGGCCGGCGCCGGCTGTGCGGAGCTGACCCGGCTGCAATCGGCCGCCCTGGCCAGCGCGTGAGCCGGCTACTGATCGCCACCGGCAATCCGGACAAGCTCGCCGAGTTCGGGACGCTGCTCGGCCCCGCGCTGCCGGGGGTGTCGCTGGTGGGCACCGACAGCCTGGGCGGCTGGGCCGAGCCCGTCGAGGACGGCGACAGCTTCACCGCGAACGCGCTGCTCAAAGCTCGGGCGGGGGCGAGCGCCTCGGGACTGTTGACCCTGGCCGACGACAGCGGGATCTGCGTGGCCGCGCTGAACGGGATGCCGGGCATCTTCTCGGCACGTTGGTCGGGTGGGCACGGCGATGCGGTAGCGAACCGGCGGCTGCTGCTGGATCAGCTGCGCGACGTGCCCGCGGCCCGACGCGGCGCGCACTTCACCGCGGTGCTGGCCCTCGTGGGCCCGGACGGGCACGAGCACACCGTGGAAGGCGTCTGGCCCGGACGGGTCGCGTGGGAGGAACTCGGCGAGCACGGGTTCGGCTATGACCCGATCTTCCTGCCCGCCGACGGGGGCGGGCTCTCCTCCGCGCAGCTGGCGCCGACGGTGAAAGACTCGATCAGCCACCGCGGCCGCGCGGTGAGTGCGCTGTTGCCCCACCTGCGGGAGTTGCTGGCCGTACGGACCACCTGACCCGGAATATCGACCGTCGCCACGGGCCTTTCACTCTTATGACCTCAACGACCACTGAGAACACGGACATCTTCCAGCTGGGCGGCGACCTGCCCGTGCACCGCCTGGGCTACGGCGCGATGCAGATCACCGGCGATGGAGTGTGGGGCGAGCCGGCCGACCACGACGGCGCGATCGCGGTCCTGAAGGCGGCGGTCGAGATGGGCGTCGACTTCATCGACACGGCTGACGCGTACGGGCCCGACGTCTCTGAGCAGCTGATCGCCGAGGCGCTGCACCCATACGTCGACGGCCTCGTTATCGCGACGAAGGCGGGCAACACCCGGACCGGTCCCGGCGAGTGGATCCCGGTTGGTCGACCGGCCTACCTGAAGCAGCAGGTGGAACTCAGCCTGCGCAAGCTCAGGGTCGATCGCATCGACCTGATGCAGTTGCACCGCATCGACGGCGAGGTGCCGGTAGCGGATCAGGTGGGCGCCTTCGCCGAGCTTAAGCGTGCCGGCAAGGTCCGCCACATCGGTCTGTCCGAGGTCAGTGTGGACGAGCTGAAGCAGGCACAGCAGGTGACCGAGATCGCGAGCGTCCAGAATCGCTACAACCTGACGGACCGCACCAGCCAGGAGTTGCTGGAGCACTGCACCCGGGAAGGCATCGCCTTCATCCCATGGGCTCCGGTGGGCAACAAGGAGCTCACCGGCCCGGACAGCCCGGTGGGGGAGATCGCCCGGACCCTGGGCGCGACGCCGTCGCAGGTCTCGCTGGCGTGGCTGTTGGCGATCAGCCCGGTCGTGCTGCCAATCCCGGGTACCAAGACGGTGGAGCACCTGCGCGAGAACCTCGGCGCCGCGGACGTGAAGCTGTCCGAGCAGGACATGAAGCGGCTGGAAGACCTGGGCTGAGTCAGCACCATCCCAGGGAGTCCCCGTCCGCCGATCCGGCGGGTGGGGACTCCATGTCTTCCCCGGGGCATCGCGACGGTCGGTTTCGACGCAACCGCTCGCCGGGTGCGGGAGGGGGGACTCGAACCCCCAAGCCTCACGGCACCGGAACCTAAATCCGGCGCGTCTGCCAGTTCCGCCACTCCCGCGCGGGCTCGACCCTAGGGCCCGAGGTCCGCGTCGCGGTCAGACGCCGAGCTCCCGGCGCAGCTTGGCGACGTGACCGGTCGCTTTGACGTTGTACATCGCGCGTTCGATCCGGTTGTCCGCGTCCAGCACGAACGTGGAACGGATGACCCCGCGGACCGTTTTCCCGTAGAGCGACTTCGCTCCGAACGCGCCGTACGCGCTCAGCACGACGACGTCCGGGTCGGACAGCAACGGGAACGTCAGCCCGTCACGCTCCCGGAACGCGGCCAACTGCTCCGGACTGTCCGGGCTGATCCCCACGACGCGCACCCCGGCCGCCGCCAACGCGTCGAGGGAGTCCCGGAAATCGCAGGCCTGCGTCGTGCATCCGGGGGTCATCGCGGCCGGGTAGGCGTAGAGCACGGTCCGCGCGCCCGTCAGCGAGGCCAGTGACACCGACCGGCCGGCATCGTCGGTCAGCGTGAAGTCGGGAGCCGGCTGACCAGGCTCGAGCCGGACGGGGGCGGGGTCGGGAGTGGGTTCGGGGGTGGTGGACTGCGCGGGGTCGGTCACGCTCGCCAGTATCGGGCCCCTACGATCTGGCGGGTGGCGCTGACGGCCGAGCAGCACCCGCCCGGGCCGGTGCCCCGGCAGATGCTGACCGACACCGTGGCGATCTTCCGGGATCCGCTGCGCTACCTGATGCGGATGCGCGAGCAGTTCGGACCGGTCGTCGCCTTCCCCACCCCGCCGAGCCCGGCATGGTTCGTCGACGACCCGGCAGCGGTCGACCGCGTGCTTCGGACCAATGCCGGCAACTACACCAAGCAAACGGTCCAGTACGGGGCGCTGTCGCTGCTGACCGGTGACGGGCTGCTGACCACAGACAATCCGCAATGGTTGACCCGCCGACGCCAGGTCAACCCGGCCTTCCACCGGCGGACCCTGGATCGGCTGGTCGGCTGCGTCACCGCGGCCGCGGATGGGTTGGACCGTGAGCTCTCAGCGCTGACATCCGCCACCGGCACCGGGCGCGTCGACGTCGACGGGCCGCTGATGCGGGCGACTCTCGACGTGGTCAGCCGTGGCCTGTTCTCGGCCGAACTGGGATCCCCGGACACCGGGACCCGACACAGCCGTGGCGCCCGCGCGAAAGCAGGCCCGGATATCGCGGGTGCGGTCCTGGTCGGCCTGGAGGAGGTCATGCGCCGGGCGACCCGCCCGCTGCACGCCCCCCGGTCCTGGCCGACCCCCGGCAACCGTCGCCTGGCCCGGTCGCTGGCGACCCTGGACGCCGCGATCGGCGACGTCATCGCCCTACGTTCCGACGGGCAGCCGGGGCCCGATCCTGACGGCCCCGACGTCCTGGATCTGCTGCTCGCCCATCTGGGGGACCTCCGCGCCGTTCGCGACGAGGCGGTGACGCTGGTCGTGGCCGGGCACGAGACGGTTGCCAGCACGATGGAGTGGGCCGCGCTGCTGCTGGCGCAGCATCCCGACTGGCAGGACGCGGTCGCCGCCGAGGCCACTGCGGTTTTGGGACGTCACGGAGCGGTTTTGGGACGTGACGGAGCGGGCTGTTGCGACGCGGCCGCTGTCGGGCTCGCCGACCTGGCCCGGCTGCGCATCACCCGGGCGGTACTGGACGAGACGCTGCGGCTCTACCCGCCGGCCTGGGTGATCACCCGCCGGGCCACCGGCACCGACGAGCTGGCCGGGCACCTGCTGCCCGCCGGGACCCTGGTCATCCTCAGCCCGTGGGTCCGCCATCGCGATCCGGTCGCCTGGGCGCACCCGGACCGGTTCGACCCGGCACGCTTCCTCGACCGTGGGGAGCGCGGCCGCCCGGACCTGGCGTATCTGCCGTTCGGGTCCGGGCCGCGGCTGTGCATCGGACGGGACTTCGCGCTCGTGGAGGCGACGGTGCTGCTGGCGCGGCTGATCCTGCGGTGGCGGCTGGCGCCCGTCGCCAGGCACCCTGTGCGACCGCACCCGCGGGTCACCGTGCGACCGCGGGGCGGGCTGCCGCTGCAGGTCACCCCCCGTTCTCCGTGACGCGGCCGGAGTGGCGGCTCACTGTTCCACGCCTCATCCCGGTGCGGCCACCTGGGTGAGCAGCAGGTCGTAACGGGCGACCAGCTCCGCCGCGGCCGGCCCGGGCAGCTCGCGCAGTGGCACGGAGAACTCTTGCGCCCGCGCCACCGCGGCCCGCTCCGGCACCGGCGGATCCAGCAGGCGCTCCCCGAACAGGGCCCGCAGTTCGGTCAACCGGAAGCGGTGCTCCGGGCTGCGCTCCCGGTACCGGTTGACCAGCACGTCGGCCTCCCGCAGCCGGGGGTTGTGCGCGGCCTGTTCGCGCACGGCCCGGACGGCAGCGTCGGCGCCCTGCACGGCGAACAGGCCCGGCTCGCTGATCACCAGGGCACGGTCGGCGGCACTGAGTCCGTTGCGGGTCAGCCGGCCCAGGCTGGGCGGGCAGTCCACCAGTACCAGCCGATACCCCTGAAGATGGCGCAGCGCATGCCGCAACCGTTGCCGTCGCTTGGCGGCGGGGTCCGGATCGTCGAAGGCTGCGGTGCGCGCCGACCCGGGCAGCACATCGAGGACCGGGCCGGCCACCGCAGGCGTGCCGTCCGGGGCCGCGGTCCAGCGGGACCCTGTCAGCGCCACAGCGACCCGGTCAGCTGACGGATCCTCCAGGACCGCGGCGATGTCGGGACGATCCGCCCCGGATCCGATGACCGGCGCCTGCCCGAGCAGCGCGGTGCTCGCATTGGCCTGCGGATCCAGGTCGACGACCAGCGTCCGCCACCCGGCTGCGAGTCCGGCCCCGGCGAGCCCGAGCACCGTCGAGGTCTTGCCGACCCCGCCCTTGAGGGAGAGGACAGCGACGACCAGCACGCTGCGACGGTAGCCACGGCGGCAGCCGGGATGAGCGCGCCGCGCGGAAGGGCAGCGCCTACGCTGGTCAGGTCAGCTGATGATCCCGCGTGGGAGAGCTTCCACCGGGTCCGGGCGCTCAGGGCGGCCGGGCAGCGGCGGGACGCCGAAGGGGCATTCCTCCCCGGAACCTCTCAGGCACCCGGACCGTGCGGGTCAGGCGGCTGTGGAGTGGCGGCGTGGTGTCCCGATCGGGCGCCCGCAGCCATGACACAGGGGAGGGCCGGGCCGGCTCGCGACGATGCGTAAGGCCCCGGCCGGTGGCGCGGACGGCGCCGCCGGTACCCGTCAGGGCAGGCACGCCTGCCCGGTCGCCCGCCCCGCAGGGAGCCCGCCGCATGAGCACCGACACCGCCCCCCATCTGCTGACCGGTCGGCTACCCGACGCCGACGCCGACGCCGAGCCCGGTAACGGCGCCGCCCGGCCCGGCAACGGTCAGGAGCCCGACAGCACGCAACGATCCCTGGGCGGCATCGGTTCCGGCGTCACCGACGCCCTGGCCCGGCGCCTGGACGAGCCCGATCGCAGCACCGACTTCGCACGCCGTCACATCGGACCCGACGATTCCGCCCGGGCGCGGATGCTCGCGGAGCTGAGGCTGGAGTCGGTGGAGCAGCTGGTCGACCTCGCGGTCCCGGCCGGCATCCGCGACGCCGCCCTGCCCGAGCTGCCGGCACCGGTGGGGGAACAGCAGGCGCTGGCTGAGCTCGCCGCCCTCGCCGCGCAGAACCGGGTGACCACCTCGATGATCGGGCTCGGGTACTCCGACACGATCACGCCCCCGGTCATCGCGCGCAACGTGCTACAGAACCCGGCCTGGTACACCGCGTACACGCCGTACCAGCCGGAAATCGCCCAGGGCCGTCTGGAAGCGCTGCTCACCTTCCAGACGGTGGTCGCCGACCTGACCGGGTTGCCGGTTGCGAACGCCAGCCTGCTTGACGAATCCACCGCCGCGGCTGAGGCCATGACCCTGCTTCGTCGGGGCAGCCGCGCCCGGAAGAGCTCAACCCGGTTCGCCGTCGACACCGACCTGTTCCCGCAGACCAGAGCAGTGCTCACCACCCGGGCCGAATCGCTGGGGATCGACCTCGTGGCGCTGGACGTCGACGCCACCGACGAGGCCGGCCTGGCCCGACTCTTCGACGCCGACGGCGGTTGCTTCGGCGTGCTGCTGCAGTACCCGGGGGCATCGGGGCGGGTTCGCGACCTGGCACCGGTCGCCCGCTCGGCCGCGGCGGCCGGTACCGGGATCGCCGTGGCCGCGGACCTGCTAGGGCTGACACTGCTCACCCCGCCGGGGGAGTGGGGGGCTGACGTCGTCGTCGGGAGTAGCCAGCGTTTCGGTGTCCCGATGGGCTACGGCGGCCCGCATGCCGGGTTCATGGCTGTCCGCGCCGGCCTGGAACGAATGCTGCCCGGCCGACTGGTGGGGACCAGCGTGGACGCTGCCGGCCAACCCGCGCACCGGCTGGCATTGCAGACCCGGGAGCAGCACATCCGACGCGACCGGGCCACCTCCAACATCTGCACCGCCCAGGTCCTGCTGGCGGTGATGGCCGCGATGTACGCGGTCTGGCATGGCCCGGAGGGGCTGCGGCGGATCGCGGCGCGGGTACACCGCACCGCCGCCGTACTGGCCGCTGGCCTGCGGGAGCCGGCGCTGTCCGCCGCCGGTGTCCGGGTCGAGCACGCGGACTTCTTCGACACCGTTGCCGTGCGGATGCCCGGTCGGGCGGCAGCCGTCTGGCAGTCCCTACGCGGGCAGGGCATCACCGCCCGCCTGATCGACGACGACCGGTTGGCGTTCGCGGTGGACGAGGTCACACCCGTGCGCGTTATCTCCGAGATCTGGTCGGCCGTCGCGGCGGGATCCAGCGCCGGGTCGGGATCCAGCGCGGGGTCGGGATCCAGCGCGGGGTCGGGATCTGAAGCCGACAGCGGCGCGATCCAGCTTCCCGAGCTGGCTGAGGTCGACGCTCACACCGGGCCCGCGATCCCGACGGCGCTGCGCCGTCGCAGTTCCTACCTGACCCATCCGAGGTTCACCCGGTACGCCAGTGAGACCGCCATGCTGCGCTACCTGCGCCGCCTCGCCGACCGCGACTACGCACTGGACCGCGGGATGATCCCGCTCGGCTCGTGCACGATGAAACTGAACGCCACCGCGGAGATGGAGGCGATCAGCTGGCCCGGGTTCTCCCGGATCCACCCGTTTGCCCCAGCGCAGGACGGCGCCGGCTACGCGCGGTTGGTGGCGGACCTGAGTGACTGGTTGGCAAGGATCACCGGCTACGCGGCGGTCAGCCTGCAGCCGAACGCCGGCTCGCAGGGGGAGTACGCCGGGCTGCTGGCCATCCGGGCGTATCACCGTTCTCGCGGCGACGCACAGCGCACGGTCTGCCTGGTACCCGCATCGGCCCACGGGACCAATGCCGCATCCGCGGTCATGGCCGGGCTGCGGGTCGTGGTGGTGCCGTGCGCGGACAACGGCGACGTCGACCTGAGCGCGCTGCGGGAACTGGTCGCCACTCACGCCGACACCCTGGCCGCCATCATGGTCACCTACCCGTCCACCCACGGCGTGTATGAGGAGGGGATCGCCGAACTCGCCGAGATGGTGCACGACGCCGGCGGCCAGGTGTATATCGACGGGGCGAATCTCAACGCGCTGTGCGGGATCGCCGGGCCCGGTCACTTCGGCGGCGACGTCTCACATCTGAACCTGCACAAGACCTTCTGCATCCCCCACGGTGGTGGCGGTCCGGGCGTGGGACCGGTCGCCGTCGCCGCGCACCTGGCCCCGTTCCTGCCCGGGCACCCGGAGCACCCCGACGTGGGGCGCCGGCAGACCCCGGTCGGAGCGGTGAGCGGTGCCCCGTTCGGCAGCGCATCGATCCTGCCGATCTCCTGGGCATACGTTCGGATGATGGGTGGTGTGGGACTTCGCGACGCCACGGCCGGTGCACTGCTCTCGGCCAACTATGTGGCCCACCGGCTGCGCGAGCACTATCCGGTGCTCTACACCGGGGCGGCTGGCTGGGTCGCCCATGAGTGCGTCCTGGACATCCGCCCGCTCACCCAGGCGACCGGTGTCACGGTCGACGATGTGGCCAAGCGGCTGATCGACTACGGGTTCCACGCCCCGACGATGAGTTTCCCGGTCGCCGGCACCCTCATGGTCGAGCCCACCGAGAGCGAGGATCTCGCAGAGCTGGACCGGTTCGTCGACGCGATGATCGCCATCCGGGTCGAGGCGGACGACCTGGGGTCGGGTCGGTGGCCGCGGGCGGACAACCCGCTGATCAATGCGCCCCACACCGCCGCGATGGTGACCGGTGAGCAGTGGTCACATCCATATCCGCGGGAGCTCGCGGCATATCCGGCCGGCCGGGACAGCGGGGTCGACAAGTACTGGCCCCCGGTCCGCCGAGTCGACGGTGCCTACGGCGACCGGAACCTCATCTGCTCCTGCCCGCCCATAGAGGAGTACGCCACGTCCTGAGGTCCACATCCTGAGCGGCGTGTCTGCCTGCTGGACCGGGCGCCGGTCCAGCAGGCAGCCTCAGATGAGCTTGACGGCGAAGACGGGAGGCGTGGTCGGGGCGCCGGTCGTCGATCCGCCTTCTGGTTCCACGCTGAGTCCGAGCGAGTCGCCCGGACGAACGCCGCCGAAGCGGATGGTGGCCTGGTTGTCCGAGGCGTCGAAGGTGGTCACCGGCCGCGGCTGGCCGTTACCGTCGATCAACCAGAGTTCGTAGGTCTTCGAGTTCGGCAGGTCAGAGACCCCGTCCAACAGCACGACCCCGCGGTTGGCGGCCGCCGAGACCAGCACCGTTGCCCGCCCACCCCCGGCCACCGAGGTGGTGTGAGCGCTGACGTCGGGACGCTGAGCGATGGTGGCGATCTCCGCGGACCGCTGTCCGGCGACCTGCACCTGCTGGTGCGCCCGGTCCAGTCGAACAGCCTGGACCGCGACGATCACCCCTAGCACGAGGAGCGCGGCAACGCCGACAACCGCGGCGACGAAAGCCGCGCCGCGACGACGCCGGTGCTGCGCAAAGTCGACGGGTATGACAGCGGTGGAGCCCGTGGAGTCCGAGGTGGTGTGCGGCGCGCTGTCGTCATCGGCTCTGGTCCGCAGATGGGCACCGCTGGCCTGCCCCGGCGGGCGCGAGCCGGTGGTGTCGGAAACCCGCCGCAGCAGCATTTCCCCGCTGCCGACATCGGGCACCTCCGCGACACCGGAGGAGGGGACCAGCGGCGGCAGCGGTCGGATCTGCGTCGCCGCCGCCAGGACCCGGTCGCGCAGACCCGGGGGCGGGGCGACCGCGCTGGTCGAGCCGAGGATCGCCGAGGTGGCGAACAGTTCGGCGACCTCGTGGGCAGTGTCGGGCGCGAGCTCGAGGTAGCGCTCGAAGGCGGTGCGCTCCTGCTGCGGGAGTGCGTCGAGCACGTATGCCGCAACCAGTGTGTTCATCTCACGACGCACGTCCTCGTCCACCTCCCTCTCGGTCATCGTCGAGCTCTCGTTCCATCAGGTGTTCGCTGCCGCGCAACGGAAGGGTGGGACATGTGGACGAACGATGTCCCGATACGGCGCACGTCAACGGCGCTGCGCCCGCTCACAGCTCGACTCCGATGCAGTCGCGGAGCCGGATGAGTCCGTCGCGCATCCGGGTCTTGACCGTCGGCAGTGGAACGGTCAGCACCTCGGACACCTCGCGGTAGGTGTACCCGCTGTAGTAGGCGAGGTTGACCGCTTCGCGTTGCAGCGGGGTCAGGCTCTCCAGACACCGGCGGACGCGCTCCCGGTCCAGGCGGGTGGTGACCTCCTCGACCACCTCGTCGTAGCTGACGGCGAGGTCGCGGTGTCCGACCTTGGTGTCCCGGTTGGTGGCGGCCTGCTCGGACCGGACCCGGTCGACGGCGCGACGGTGCGCCAACGTCAGGGCCCAGGTAGTGACGCTGGCCCGGGTCGCATCGAATCGGCTCGCGGTCCGCCACAGCTCGAGCATCACCTCCTGGGTGACCTCCTCGGACTGGGCGTGATCGCGCAGGACCCGCCGCACCAGCCCGAAGACACTCGGGGAGAGCCGGTCGTAGAGCTGGGCGAACGACCCGTCGTCCCCGCGGGCCACCATGGCCATCAGGTCCTCCGAGGAGGTCACGCCCTCCGCTGGCGCCGAACGGGATCGACGACGGGAGCTGGTCCTCGGCTTGTCAGGGTCGGCGCGGGTCGCGGGGTCACCAGCACGGGACCGTCCAGCGGCCCTCGCCCCCGTGCGGGCGGCCGTGAGTCGGTGAGGCTCCGCGGCATCCTCGGGCGCGTCCACGTCCAGCAGTGTGCACCCGAGCGCTCCACGTGTGTCGGGACCTGACGTTCTGCCCTGCCGGAAAGGCCGCCAGCCGTCGCCACCATTGACCTGGACGGCTCCTCCAGGAGAATGGGTCGATGAGTGGTTTCTCGCCTATGGCCCGTGGTCGTCAACGCGTCGGCCTGCCCACCCCGCCGCAGGGCGAGCCGATCGCCGCGTACGGCACCTACGCCGCTGCTCAGCGGGCCGTCGACCACCTCTCTGACGAACACTTCGCCGTGGAGAACATCACGGTGGTCGGGGAGGACGTCCAGCTGGTCGAGCGGGTGACCGGTCGCCTGACCTACCCGCGGGCGGCGGGCGCCGGAGCCGCCTCCGGTGCCTGGTTCGGGCTGTTCATCGGCCTGCTGCTCTCGGTGTTCGGTGGGCAGGGCAGCGTCGGGTTCATCGTTGCGGCGGTGATCCTGGGGATCGCGTTCGGCGTTCTGTTCGGGGTGATTTCCTACGCGCTGACCGGCGGGCGGCGGGACTTCACCTCCTTCAGCCAGATGGTCGCCCGCCGCTACGTTGTGCTCTGCCGCGGCGCGGAGAGCGGCCGCGCCTACTGGCTGTTGCAGCGACTGACTGACAACCCACCGCTACCGGAGGCGGGTTCCAGCAGCGTGCGCCAGCCGGCCCGGCCGCATGATCCGGCGGCCGGTGGGCCGGACGTAACGGCCTGATCGGCTCACCGACTGGGGCCTTCTGGTCAGGTCACCGACTCAGGTTCTTGTACTTGCGGACCGCGAGCCAGCCGAAGATCGCACCGAGGCCGGCAGTCCAGGCGATGGCCTGCCAGACCAGGGTCCCCGTGCCGAGGCCGTCGAACAGCGCCTGACGAGCCTGCGGGGAGATGTCGCCGAGGGTCAACGACCGGACCGAGTTGATGACGATCGACACGGGCTGGTGGTAGGCGAATCCCTGCAGCCATCCCGGCATGGTGTTGACCGGCACGAACGCCGAGCTGGCGAACGTCAGCGGGAACACGATCGGGAAGGTCGCGGCGTTCACCGCCTCGACGGTGGACACGCTCATTCCCACCAGGGCGTACACCATGGAGATGGCGGTCGCGAACAGCAGGATCAACACCAGCCCGACGATCAGCCCCCAGGCCGACTTCGGCCGGAAACCGACCGCGAACCCGACCCCGACCAGGATCAGGACCTGCACGGTGTTGTTCAGGGTGTCCGAGAGCAGTCGTCCGCTCAAGACGGCGCTGCGAGCCATCGGCAGGCTGCGCAGGCGGTCGACGAAACCCTTCTGCAGGTCGTCGGCCAGCGCGAACCCGGTGGTGCCGGCGCTGAACAGCGCCGTCTGCACGGCGATCCCGGGGATGAGATAGGTCGCATAGGAGGTCGCCGACCCCAGCCCGTTCCCGACCGCACCGCCGAACACGTACCGGAACAGCAGGGTGAACATGATCGGCGAGATCAGGGTGAACACGACCTGGTCGGGAGCCCGGGCAATGCGCAACACGTTGCGCCGGGCCATGGCGAACGCGTCGGAGACCGCGAACCCGGCCCGGGCGACGGCACCCGGGGAGTAGGCGACGGGGGCGTCGGCGGCGATGGCTGTCATGACCGGTCCTTTCGACGATGGCGTGCCGATGAATCGGGGGAGTCCGTGCCACCGGAGGATCCCCGATGTTCGGCGGAAGTCTGATAGCCGGCCGGCGATTGGCCGGCGGCGGAGTGATCGGCCCCGTTCGCCTCGGCCCGGTCCGCCTCGGCCCGGTCCGCCTCGGCCACCCGACCGGTGAGCGAGAGGAACACGTCGTCAAGGCTGGGTTCGCGAATCGCGATACTCGTGGCGGCCAGTCCCACCTCGTCCATGCCGCGGATGAGCCGGGCCAGCGTTGCCGGACCGTTGGTCGTGGGAATGCGCACGGTGGCGCCCTCATTACTGGCCGAAGCACCCACAACCCACTCGGGACCGTCGGCGCCCTCGTCGGCGATCTTTGCGGTCCGTTGGGCCGCCTGTTCATCGGCCATCCCGAGTTCGACCACGGTGGCCCCCAGTCGGCTCTTCAGCTCCGCGGCCGTCCCTTCGGCGATCACCCGACCGTGGTCGACCACGCTGATGCTGTCGGCCAGCCGATCGGCCTCCTCCAGGTACTGCGTGGTCAGCAGCAACGACGTCCCCTCGGTGACCAGCTCCTGGATGATCTGCCACAGCTCGACCCGGGACCGTGGGTCAAGCCCCGTCGTCGGCTCGTCGAGGAACAGCACGGGCGGCTCGGCGACCAGCGCCGCAGCGAGGTCAAGGCGCCGACGCATCCCGCCGGAGAAGGTTTTGGTGCGGCGATCGGCCGCGTCGACGAGCCCGAAGCGGTCCAGCAGCTGGTCCGCCCGCTCGGCCGATCTGCTCCGGCCGAGGTGGTTCAGCCGACCGACCAGCGTGAGGTTCTCCCGGCCGGTCAGGGTCGGGTCGACGGCGGCAAACTGGCCCGCCAGGCCGATGCTGCGGCGAACGGCAGCGGGGTCGCGGGCGACGTCGATCCCGGCGACCTCGGCGTGACCGCTGTCCGCTCGGGTCAGGGTCGTCAGGACGTTGACGGCAGTGGTCTTGCCGGCCCCGTTCGGCCCCAGCAGTCCCAGCACGGTGCCGGGCTGCAGGGTCAGCGAGACGCCATCCAGGGCGCGGACCGCCTTCGGTCCACTGCCGAAGACCTTGACAAGGTCGGTGGCGACGGCTGCGGGTGCTGGCACTGGCTTCTCCCGGTGTTCGGCGGCGGGTCCAGAGGTTGGACCTGTTCAGAGACTGGATCTGTTCGGCGACTGGACCTGTCCGGGCTCGGACTAAGCGGTCGGGGCCATTGTGCGCAACCGGTCCGACAGGACGTCGCGGGTATCGGCGGCGGGACAGTGCAGCGCCCGCCCGGCGGCACCAGTGTGCCGACGGCGACCGTCCACGCGCCTCAGCGACAGCGGAGGTGGCGGGGATGTCCGAGGCCGAACGAGGGCTCTGGCCGAGTAGGTTCCTGCCGGTGCAGGCTGGGCAACGACGGGGGAGTCGCCGGGCCGTCCGGTGCCTGGTCGTCCTGCTCACGGCGGGCTGCACCGGCTCGCCGGGCACCTCACCGGCCACCGGGACGGCCACCCCGACCCGGCCGGCAGGACAGCGAGCCTCCGGTCGAGACGCCGTCGCCGCGCTCGGACCCTCATCGACCGGCGCCGGCCGGCCCTCGGATATCCCGCCACCCGCGCCCGCCCGTCCGAGCGGGCTACGCACCCCGGTCCCAACGGTCACAACGGTCACACCGGCAGGTCCACTGCCCTCGCCTCTGACACCCAGCCCCGGCGACCTGATCCGCCTGCGCGGAACCCGGGACCTGAACGGTCAGATCGAGCAAGACATCGCCCAGCTGGCCGACGGGGTCGTGGGGCACAGCTACGTGCTGAGCGCCTTCTGCGTGGCCGACGACCCCGCACTGACCCTGCGATTCGGGGTCTGGGTCCTCCTCGAGGGATCGGCCGGCCAGTCCGTACCGGTGGCGGCGGCGATCCCCTGCGACGGCAGGTCGCATGACTTCGCCTACCGGAGCCGATATGCGGGCCAGCTCCAACTGGAGGCTGAGGCTCCCGACCCCGGCATCAGCGCGTTTCAGGCAATGATCCGGCGCAGTCGGGCGGGCACGCTCCGCTGCGCGAGCTGCGACCCGACCCGAATTTCGGTACGGCGGCGCAGCTTCCCGACCCACCGTTTGGCGTCAACGAGCTTGCGCGCGTGAGCGCCGGTGACCCGCCCGCGGTCTTCCGACGCCCAGCGCGGCGGCCGATACGCGGTCACTGCCGCCTGTACGGCTGCGGCGGCCGGTGTCCTGACCCAGTGGCGGATCCAGGACGTATCGCAGCCGCTGGACCCGGGCGATGACCAGGACCCGACGGTGGCCAGCGCCACCATCGCCTGCGATGGCAGGCCGCACAGCACCACTGCGGTGATGGCTGTGACCGGACCGGTGACGATCACGGTCGACCAGGACCCGGTGCACGGGCCGGAGCGGTTCTGGGCTGTGGTCAACCCGGCAGGGTGAGCTCGACCGTCAGGACGGCCACACGGCGTCGCTGACCGCACCGCCGCTGATACTAACCGACAGGGCAACCGGGCCGTTCGGGCGCAGATAGAGCTCATAGGTGCCTTCGTGCAGTTCCGGGAACACGGCAGAGAAGGCACCGTCGGGGCGTCGGTGCACCGCCACGTGCAGCAGTTGAGCGGCCCGGTCGGCGGGCGGCCCCTCGTGGCTATGGGTTGTCCCGTCGGCGTGCACATGAGCGGTCGGCTGCTCAGCGGAGGACCACCCGGACGGGTCCGCGTGTGGCGTGTCACCGGTTGGACGGATCTCGATCTCGGCTCCGTCCAGCGCTTGCGGTGCCGACACCACCAGAGCACCGATCTCGCCACCGATGTCCAGCAGCACCGACCCCTGACCACTGTGGCGGTGATCCTCCATGCTGTCCTTCCCTTCTCCGGCTCGACGTCCAGGATTCCGGGCCATCGTCGCTGAGCCGCGCGCCCGGTCGGGAGCAGTCTGCTCCCGACCGGGACGTGGCTCAGAAGCCGGGCTCGACCGGCCGGACCTTGTAGCCGTTGGTGGGGGTTCCCGCGTAGGGGAACGTGTCCAGGTAGGGCCCAGTGGTGTTCGACGCGCCGTCGGTCAGCGCCGCCGCGGCAGCATCCGGGGTGTAGCTGGGGTCGACCAGCGGGATCAGCGCTCCGGCGACCGCCTTGAGCTCGATGGCGGCCACGTCGTCGCCGATCCGTCGACCGTTGGGGAATCCGGCCAGGTCCCCACCGACCACGCCCAGGTTGTTCGGCATCCGGGCCGGGGGGATCGCGGTGTTCAACCGGATCAGGTCCGCCTGCACCGGGCCGGTGTAGTTCTGGAAGCCCGCGATCACACCCTTGGGCAGGCCGGTGAGGATGATGGCGGCCAGGTCGGCGCGGGGCTTGGTGTAGGCCGCCAGGTTGGGGAAGACGCCGGGGTAGAGGACCGGGATCAGCTTGCCCAGCTCCGGGTGCAGGACGCCGTCGGCGAACTGGGAGTCCCCCTTGGGCTGCTGGGTGTTCCAGTAGTCCTTGCGTGCCATGGGGACGAGGAGCTCGTTGAACAGCGGGAAGGCCAGTCGCGACACCTGCCGCCACGGACCGACCGACTTGGTGGTGCCGGTCTTGTCCTCGATGATCCGGCTCTTCTGGCGCGACGCCGTGGCCCAGACCCCGACCACCGCGCGCGGGTCGTCGACATTGCTGCCGGTGTAGCCGTCACGGGTGATGAACTTCTTGTCCACCTGAACGGCGATGGTCGAGACGTTCAGACCCTGCAGCCCGTTCAGGCCGGGCATGACCTTCTCCTGGATCAGGTGCAGGTCGTTGAACGGGCGCAGCCCTGCCAGGTCGAAGACACTGCCCAGGTCGACGTAGAACGGGTCGGCCCGGGGGCCGGCGAAGACCTTACCCATGCCGGGGACCTCGTGGACGGCCTGCGCGGCCAGCTTCTCGTAGTTCGGCGTGCTACGGATGCCGACGTTGGCGGGCGGGACTGCGAGGTCGCGACCCAGCGTCCGGCGATAGCCGTTGCGGTAGACGACGGTGACGTCATAGAACTGCGGCCGGTTCCACGTCGTGTCGGAGATGTTGGTGATGGGCCCGGTGTTGTACAGGAATGTCGTCTTGTCACGGATCTTCGTCTTGAACCGGAACTCCAACGAGATATCGGCCTTCGCGTCGGTGCCGTTGGTCAGGTTCAGCGTGTAGAGGACGTCCTCGCCGAACTCGTAGAAATTCGGGCCGCTGTCGGCCTTCTGGAACGGGTTGAAGTTGGCGACGACGGTGACCGTGTCGGGCTTGTCGGGGCTGACGAAGGCATAGACATCGGTGTTGTCGGCGACGGGGTCCTTGGAAATTTCCGGTGCTTCGCGGTGTGAGGACATCAGCAGCCTTTCGAAGTCTGTCGCGGGGGGAGTGGGCGGCTCGGACCAGCTGGCCGGCCGGGAGCGAGCGGGCGCGTCATGGACGCGCGGCGGCGTGGGCCAGGGCGGCAACGAACGCCGGGTCGTGCAGGACGATCGCGCGGTCCCCAACCAGTACGGAGATGTCTCCGGAGTGGACATCGTCGATGTAGGCCACGATCGGCCCACTGGCTGCGGCTCCGGGGGGAAGCTCGCTGGAACGGGTGGTCACCGAAGCGGGCGCCGCTTCGGCGAGGCCGGGGTTCAGCGCGACCGCGCCCACGGCCGCTGCGCCCACGCTGCTGCGGAGCAGAAAACTCCGCCGGGTGCTCTCTGACATGTGCTGACCTCTCTCTGCCGCATGCGCGGCATTGGCGCCGATGGCGGCGCGGACACGAGGTGGCCCGGACGGACTCCTCGTCTCTCCGGTCGTTCGAACCAGCCGACCCCGGCGGCTTGTCCGCACGCGCGAGACGGCGTGTCGTTCGGTCAGTCGGACGACGTCGGCAATTCGACGCCACAAAGATCAACTGCCGTAGCGCAGGGTGATTTACAGCGACGCCGTTATCTGGTGAGGGGATGCAGCTGACAGCTTTGGCACGTCCCGTGCGCGTCGACGCTTGTCGCGACGATCCCAGTGGCGTCGGTCAACCGATCCAGCAGGTCCCGAACCACGTCGGTGGCCAGGCTGACCCGTCGCCCGCAGCGGGTACAGGTGATGTGGGAGTGACCGTCCAGCGCGAGCCCCCACGCCGTCCCGACCTCGGTGGGCGAGCCGTGGACCAGGTCGAGCGCGGCAAGCCGGTCGATGGTCCGATAGACCGCGGAGACGCTGGCGCGGGTGGCCGGGCGCTGTTCGGTAATCCGCCGGTGGATCTCCGGGACCGAAAGGTGATCGTCACCGGCCCCCAGGACCTGCAGGACATCGAGGCGGATCTCCGTCGCACGCTGGCCGAGGGCCCGCAGCCGCAGTGCGCCGGTCCGACGTGCCGCGGCGGGTCCACCGCCGGGCGCGGCCTGATCGATGTCCATCAGCCACCCCCGGATTGTGCGAATCGTTCGCATCTAGCCGTAACGTTGGCCACCCGCCGGTGCGGCGGTCGAGCGCAGCCAGTCTGAGGAGTCCGCGACGTGACCGCTTCGGCGCCCCATCCCCCCACGACGGTACGGCGGGGGAGTGCAGCTGCCCGCGGAGAGCGCTTCGACGGTGCCCAGCGCCGCTCGATGGCCGGGATGGGCGGGTTTGTGCTGCTGCTGCACCTGCTCGGGTGGGGGACGCTGGCGTTGGTCGTGGCCCCGCGGGGATTTCAGGTGGGGGACGGGCGCGGCCTGGGACTGGGCCTTGGTCTGGTGGCCTACACGCTGGGCATGCGCCACGCCTTCGATGCGGACCATATCGCCGCGATCGACAACACGACACGGAAGCTGATGGGTGACGGGGGTCGTCCGGTCTCGGTCGGATTCTGGTTCTCCCTCGGGCATTCCAGCATCGTGTTCGGACTGTGTGCACTACTTGCCTTCGGAATTCGGGCGCTGTCCGGAGCGGTGACCGACGGCGGATCCCGGCTGCACGCGGTGACGGGAATCATCGGGACCTCCGTCAGCGGCGCATTCCTGGTACTGATCGGTATCCTCAACCTGGTGGTGCTGCTCGGGATCGTCGGCGTCTTCCGCCGGATGCGCCAGGGCATGTACGACGAGGCGGCGTTGGACCGGCAGTTGCAGTCCCGTGGACTGCTCAACCGGATCCTGCGACCGGTCACCAGGGCGGTCCGGAAACCGTGGCATATGTACCCGGTGGGGTTGTTGTTCGGGCTCGGATTCGACACCGCCACCGAGGTCTCGCTCCTTGTACTGGCCGGGGGAGCGGCCGCCTTCGCCCTGCCCTGGTACGCGATTCTGGTGCTGCCGGTGCTGTTCGCTGCGGGGATGAGTCTGCTCGATGCTGCCGACGGGGTCTTCATGAACGTGGCCTACGGGTGGGCGTTTTCAAAACCGGTCCGCAAGGTGTTCTACAACATGACGATCACCTCGCTCTCGGTGGTGGTGGCCCTGGTGATCGGCGTCCAGGAACTGATCTCCGTGCTCGCCGAGAAGGTCGGGCTCACCGGTGGGCTGATCGGCCGGATTGCCAATGTCAACCTCGGCTCCCTGGGATTCGTCATCGTCGGCGCCTTTGTCGTCATCTGGACCGCGGCTCTGCTGGTGTGGAAGTTCGGCCGGGTCGAGGAGAAGTGGTCGGCGTCGCTGCGCAGCTGAGCGCAGGCAACCTGCAACGCGAGACCGACCCCGCCGCCGCCTTCGATGATGCATAATCGGCATTATCCACCACAAAAGCCGTAATCCCCCGTTGCTTACCCAACGCCCCGGTCGGTCACGACCGTCGGTGCCGTCAGGAACCCTCAGGCCGTTCAACGGGGACGCGGAACCGATGCACCTCCTGCGGCCAAGCACACGCCGTCGCGATCTTGCCCGCCCACAGCCGCGCCGCCTCCTCGTCGGCCACGTCGATCACCGCGAAACCGCCGAGATGCTCCTTGGACTCGATGAACGGTCCGTCTGTGAACAGCGGCGTGCCGCTTGCGGCGTCCACGCTGAACACGGGCGCGGCGTCATCCAAGCCGCCCGTGAAGATGAGCACGCCGGCGGCCTCCATGGCCGCCACCAGAGCCTTGGTCGCCGTTCCGATCCTGCGGAACTCCTCGTCCGTGTACTCGGGCACCCACTCGTCGTTGAACGCGATCAGATACTCGGTCATGTGTCCTCCTCTGCCGGAGCAGCCCCAGCGGCCGTCTCCATCTCTACTACGAACGGAGTGGCCACAATTCGACAGGCTCGGTGCGTGTGCGGAGCCCGCGCCAGCTTCGGCGCCCCGTCGGTACGACGGTCCTGCGAGGGGTCTTTAAACCGTGGGTCCACGATCCGGACGGTGCGCCCTGGGAGGTCTACACCGTGTTGGCCGACGCCCCGGACGACACCACCCTGTCCGGGGGGAGCCGCACCACCGTCGACGGCCAGTGCGTACCCACCGACGCTCCTACGAGCCACGCCGAGCTGAGCACCCACGGCGTGCCCCGGTGCGGCCGCCGCCCCTCGGCGACCACCCGTGCGGCGGCCGCTGGCCCTTCGGCGGCCACGTCCGCTGCCGACCCCGCCGCCGGGTCGGCCTGCTGCGACGCCTCGGCCAAGGACTCGTGCTGCGGGGACACCACCGCTGGACTCCCAGCACCTGCGGCTGCTCCTAAGCGATCCACCGACAAGCCGGACCGGCACCAACACCCGCGTCGCCGATGCGGGCCCGGCTGCCGAGGCCCTGGACCGGTTTAGCCGATGTCCATCATCGCTGCAGCCGCACCTGACTACGACGCGTGTGACGTGCGAGGTCCGCTGCGGGGCGCGCCCGCGCCGGGGCAGAGCGGCTCGTTAGCGCGTGGAGCTGCCGTCGGTGACAGACGCCGCGACGGGGCTGTCGGCGACCTCGGCCGCACCGGCGACGCGCGCCTCGGCGATCCGCCGGGTGACAGCCGAGGTCGGCTTGTTCTGCCGGTCGTTGACCGCGACCCGCAGCCGTGCTGCCTGGACCACCGCCGGCGACACGCGGACCTGCTTGCGGCTCACGGGATCCTCCTCAGCGATCGGGTACGTCCCCATCCTCGGTCACGAAGTCAACCTCGTCGACGGTGTCGGCGTACTCCTGCTCCAACTCGTTGAGGACGGGGTTCGCGTTCAGCGCCTCGAGCAGCGCCTCGTCATCGGCAGTCGCGAGCTCCGACCGAGCCAACACGGCGAGCAGCGCCCGGCCCTTGGCCACTGACCGGGGGTTGTCCGCGAGGGTCAGGTCGGTGGCCCACTGCATGCGGTGGAACCACTCCTGCCGGCGAGCCGCCCGCTCCTGCTGGTCGGTGGACAGCTCAGTGGCCCGGGCACCCGCTCGAGCGGCGTAGAACGCCGCGGCCACGGTCGCCACACCGACAAGCAGCTGGACCAGGACTCCGAGCACGGGCAGAGCGTAGGAAGACCGCGCTGCCCCAGGCGACGCGGCCGTCGTTTGGCGGCATAACGCTCCTTATACACGACAGCTGGGTCCCTCCCCGACCCCGAACCCGCTGGTCACAACGTCGTGAGTCGCAACAGTAATCGCACTAACACACCCCGACCGGGTGTCGCGCGAGCGGTGGGGAGTCGTTGACTCGGTGCGTGGGGTCGAGGCGGTGGTGGGTTGAGGGGTGGGGTCAGACGGGCCACTGCTCGTGGCGCCAGGCGGCGTCCCAGAACATCCACTCGTAGCGGCTGGCGGTGGTGAAGGCGGTGAGCATTTGCTGGCGCACGTGGTGGGTGGACCGTTCGGCGAGCTGGTCGGTGATGTCCTTGACGTGGTCGGCGGCGGCGGTGAAGGCCGGGTCGCCGTAGGTGGCGATCCAGTCTCCGTAGGGGTGGCTGGCCAGGTCTGCCACGCGCTGGCGCAGGCGGCGGCCGACGTCGTCGTAGATCCAGAAGCAGGGCAGCAGGCCGGCGACGAGCACGGGGTAGGCGCCCTGGGTGGACAGGGCCGCCAGGTAGGAGGTGTAGGCCAGGCAGGTCGGGGAGGGCCGGTCGGGCCGGTGGCCAGCCAAGTGGCTCTCGTGCAGCACCTGCTCGACAGTGATCGCGTTGGCGGCGGCCCGTCCCCACAGGGCCACCTGCTCGACCTCGTCGGCCTGGGTGGCGCAGGCGGCCAGGACCCGAGCGTAGGCGGCTAGGTATAGGGCGTCCTGCGCCAGGTACTCGGTGAACCGCTGCTGCTCGAGGGTGCCGTCACCCAGGCCCGTCAGGAAGGGGTGGGCGTCGATGGCGGCCCGGATGCCGGTGGTGGCTTCCCAGGCGTGGTCGGTGAACGTCACAGCCGGTCCTCCCGGCTGGTCCGGTGTGCCCACTGGTGGTGGAAGTGGTGGACCGGCCCGTGCCCGTGCCCCACCCGGAGGGCGTCGGCGGCGACGATGGCGGCGGTGAGGTAGATCTTGGCCTCTGTGGCGGCTTCGAGCCAGGAGCGGCGCTGGGGACGCAGGGCGGCGATGGCCGAGGACAGGGTGCAGCCGGTGCCGTGAGTGTGGGGAGTGGCGATCCGTTCGCCGACGAGGTCGTGCTCGCCCTCGGGCCCGCAGTAGACGTCCACCGCCTTGACCGCGTCGGACAGGTGGCCGCCCTTGAGTAGGACCCTGATCGAACCGGCCTCGCGCAGGGCGCGCGCCTGGGCGTGCATTGCCGGCACGTCGGTGGCCGGTGCGGTGTCGAGCAGGACGGCGGCCTCCTCGATGTTGGGCGTGGTGATCGAGGCGAGGGGCAGCAGGCGCCGCAGGGCCTCGACGGCGTCGTCGGTCAGCAGGCGGTCACCGCTGGTGGCGACCATGACCGGGTCCAGCACCACCGGTGCAGGGGTTGCCCTGCGCAGGAACGCGGCGACCGCGTCGGCGGTTGCGGCCGTGGCGAGCATGCCGATCTTGATGGCGTCGAGGTGGACGTCGCGGACGAGGGTGTCCAGCTGGGCGGTGACGAAGTCAGTCGGCACCAGGTGGATGGCGGTGACGTCCTGGGTGTTCTGGGCGGTCAGTGCGGTCAGCACAGCGCATCCGTAGGCGCCCAGGGCGGAGAAGGTCTTCAGGTCCGCCTGGATGCCGGCCCCGCCGGAGGGGTCGCTCCCGGCGACGCTCAGCACGACCGGCGGCGGCGTGGGCGTGGCGGTGGGTGGCGTGTGCGAGACCGTGCCCGGTGCCGTCGGGCTCGGTCCCGCGGGTCTCGTGCTCACGCCGACGTCCCGGCCCGCGGGCCAGCGGCGGCCGCTGTGGTCGAGGAGCCCGTGCACACGGGCATCGCGGCCTGTGTCCACGCTGCGATGCCGCCCTGCAGGTGGCTGACGCGGGTGTGGCCGCGCTCGCGCAGGGTGTGCAGGGCACGGGCGGAGCGGGCCCCGCTGGCGCAGTGCAGCACCACGAGGCGGTCGCGGGGCAGGTCAATGGCGCCAGCTCCGGCGAGGAGGTCGCCCAGCGGCACCAGGACCGAGCCGGGGATCGCCACGGCGGCGTGCTCGGCGGGCTCGCGCACGTCGACGAGCAGAAGGTCCCGACCACCGCTCTGGCGTCCGCGCAGCAGGTCGGCCAGCTCCCCGGGGGTGGTGGTGGGCAGGTCGTCGGCGCCCTGGCTGCCGTCGCCATCGTGGTCTCCCGGTGCGGGCCGGGGTGCTGCAGCGACCTGGCGGGTGCCCGGTCGCTGGATGGGATCGGTGGTCAGGCGCAGGGTGCGCCAGCGCATCGCGAGGGCGTCGAGGACCAGGACCCGCCCGACCAGCACCTCTCCGGCACCGGTGATCAGCTTGATCGCCTCGGTGGCCATCACCGAGCCCACCGTGGCGCAGACCCCACCCAGGACACCGGCCTCGCCGCAGGAGGGCACCGTGCCGGGCGCGGGCGGCTGGGGAAAGAGATCGCGGTAGGTCGGGCCGTGCGCGGCCCAGAAGGTGCTCATGTGCCCCTCGAAGCGCAGCACCGCCCCCCACACCCAGGGCGTGCCCGCCAGGACGCAGGTGTCGTTGATGAGGTAGCGGGTGGTGAAGTTGTCCGAGCCGTCCAGCACCAGGTCGTAGCCGGCGACGAGGCGAGCGGCGCTGTCGGCGTCCAGGCGCTCGGGGTGGCGCACCACGTGCACGAGGGGATTGGCGCGAGCGACGGCGTCCGCGGCGCTGTCGACCTTGGGCCTACCCACGTCGGCGCTGGTGTGCAGCACCTGGCGCTGCAGGTTGGACTCCTCCACCACGTCGTGGTCGACCACGCCGAGGGTGCCCACGCCCGCGGCCGCGAGGTACAACAGCGCCGGCGACCCCAGCCCGCCGGCGCCAACGACCAGGACCCGCGCGGCCTTGAGCCGTCGCTGGCCCAGCAGCCCGATCTCGGGCAGCAGGACATGGCGGGAGTAGCGGCGCAGCTCCTCAGCGGTGAGGTCGGGCGCCGGCTCAACCACGCCGGGCAGCGTGCCGCTCACAAGGCTGCGCCCAGGTCGACCAGGCCCTGCCAGGTCGAGGACGCCAGGGCGCGCTGGCGCCGGGGGATGCGGCCGGCCCTGGCCGCTGCCCGCCCGGCCTGCACCGCCAGGCGCATCGCGGTACCCATCAGCTCCGGGTCGCGGGCGCGGGTGACGGCGGTGGCCAACAGGACCGCGTCGCAGCCCAGCTCCATGGCCAGGGCCGCGTCGGAGGCGGTGCCCACGCCGGCGTCCAGCACGACCGGGACGCCGGCGCGCTGCACGATCAGCGCGATGTTGTGGGGGTTCAGGACGCCCAGGCCGGTGCCGATCGGGGCGCCCAGCGGCATCACGGCCGCGCACCCGGCGCGCTCCAGGCGCAGCGCCATGGCCGGGTCGTCGCTGGTGTAAGCGAGCACGGTGAACCCGTCGTCGACGAGCTGCTCGGCAGCGTCCAACGTCTCCACGGCATCAGGGAGCAGGGTGTCCTCGTCAGCGACCACCTCGAGCTTGACCCAGGACGTGCCCAGCGCCTCCCGGCCCAACCGCGCGGTCAGCAGCGCCTCCCGAGCGGTGCGGCAGCCGGCGGTGTTGGGCAGCACCTGCACCCCGGTGCGGGCCAGCACGTCCAGCAGCGACCCGTGCGTGGACGAGTCCACCCGGCGCATCGCCACGGTCGTCAGCTGGGTGCCCGAGGCCCGCAGCGCCCGCTCCAGCACCTCGTGGTTGGCCGCGCCACCGGTCCCGGTGATCAGCCGGGAGGTGAAGGGCTGGCCCGCGATGACCAGCGGGTCGCCCACTGGGACCGGCGCAGGCTGCCCCGGTCCCGGCACTGCCGGCTCGACTGGCCCGGTGGTAGCCGGTGCCGTGAGGTCCGCGATCATCCGCCCGCCACCGCCTGCACCACCTCGAGGCGGTCACCGGCGGCCACGGGAGTGCTCGCCCACCGCCCCGCCGAGACCACCTCCTCCCGGACGGCCACCGCCACCCCGCAGCCGTCGGCGGCCGCAGGGCTCCACCGGGCCACGACGTCGGCCACGGTCGAGCCCTGCGGCACCTGCAACGGGCTGCCGTTGACGTTCACCTCGATCATCACGCTCCTACCTCCTCCCGGGCCGCGGCCGGCGGCCCGAACCTGTCTGGGGTGCACGCCCGCAGCTGTGCTGGCAGCGCGCCACCGGTGACGAGGTCGGCCACCGCGTCCGCGGTCACCCCGGACAGCAGCACCCCGTTGCGGGAGTGGCCGGTGGCCAGCACCAGACCGGGGACCTCGCTCGCCCCGACGATCGGGAGGTTGTCCGGAGAGCCGGGGCGGCAGCGGGCCATGACCTCCGCCACCTCCAGCTCACCGACCGCCGGCACCAGGGCCTGCGCGTCCCGCAAGAGCTCGTAGACCCCCGAGGCGGTGACCTTCTCGTTGAAGCCGACGTCCTCGCTGGTGGCGCCGACCACGAGCTCGCCGTCACAGCGGGGCAGCAGATACACCTCCCGGTCGCGCACGAGGCCGCGCACCACTCGTGAGAGCACGTGAGCGGCCGCCGGCATGCGCAGGCGCAGGATCTGCCCCTTGACCGGGCGCACCGGCGCGGCGGGCCGGGCCCCGGCGCCGACCGCCAGGACGACCCGCCCGGCCCGCAGCAGCTGCCCACCGCCCAGACGGACCCCCACCGCGCGCCCGTCCCGCCGGTGGATCTCACCACGTGCGGCCACCACGTGGACGCCGGCGCGCCTGGCGGCTCCGTGCAGTGCGCTCAGCAGGCGACGCGGGTCCACCTGGTGGTCCCCACCGGCCAGGGTCCCCCCGGACACCGCGGGATCCAGCAGCGGCTCCAGGGTCCGGCACTCACGTCCGGTCAGCGCCTGGACGTCCAGCCCCAGACGCTGCTGCAGGGCCCGCACGTCGGCAAGGCGGGCCCGGTCGTCGGCCTCCAGGGCCACCGCCAGCGTTCCACTGGCGCGGTAGCCGACGTCGGTGCCGCTGGCAGCGGTGACATCAGCGACGTAGCGGGGGAAGGCAGCGGCCGCGTGCAGGCTCAGGCGCAGCAGCGCCAATTCACCGTGGTGCAGTTCCGTAGCCGGCGCCAGCATGCCCGCCGCTGCTGCGGAAGCACCCGAGCCGGGCGCGGGGTCGACCAGCACCACCTGCGCTCCGCGCTGAGCCACCCGCCAGGCGCATGCCATACCCACCACGCCGCCACCGAGCACGACAACATCCGCGGACATGACCGCCATCGCACACTCCCTTCGCCGGCATGATCCGGAGCAGGTTCAACGGTCGGCGAGTCGACTCGCCCTCTCAGCCCGCAACCGGGCTCCCGTGGTCCTCACAGGCTAACCCCGACCGCTGGCAGACTCCCGCCGTGCCCCGACCCGCCCGCCTGGCCGACGCGCGCCTGTACCTATGCACCGACGCCCGGCAGCGCCAAGGTGACCTCGAGCCATTCCTCGACGCTGTCCTGGCTGCAGGTGTGGACGTCGTCCAACTGCGCCAAAAGGGGCTCGAGGCCACTGAGGAACTCGAGCTCCTCGAGGTGGTCAGCGCCGCCGCGCGCCGTCACGGCCGCCTCGTCGCCGTCAACGACCGCGCCGACATCGCCGCCGTCGCCGGGCCCGACGTGCTGCACCTGGGCCAGCACGATCTCCCACCGGCCGCCGCCCGCCGCCTGTTGGGGCCTGAAGTCCTGATCGGCCGTTCCACACACTCCCCCGAGCAGTTCGACGCCGCCCTGGTCGACCCCCGCGTGGACTACGCATGCGTTGGGCCCACGTGGGCCACGCCCACCAAACCAGGCCGGGCCGCCACCGGGCTCGCTCTGGTGCGCCACGCGGCCACCACGGCCGGGCATCGTCCCTGGTTCGCCATCGGCGGCATCGATGCCACCACACTGCCCGCTGTCGTGGACGCCGGCGCCCGCCGCATCGTCGTCGTCCGGGCGATCACCGAAGCCAGCGACCCCGGTGACGCGACCGCCCGGCTCCGACAGGAACTGCCACCGCTTGACTCCTGACCACAGCACCGCCACACCAACGCCGAGTGAGTTTTCCGCTGACCAGGACAGTCCACCGGTCCGCTCTCACGACTGCTGGTCTTGATCGCCGCGGGTGTCTTCGCCGGCGGGTGCGCTCAGGTGCCTGCCGGCCCAACCGCCGACCACCCGGCCACCATGGCCGCATCGCCGGGCGATGCGACCGAGGCTTCGCGGCCCTCGCGGCCGACAAGACCGGCGGCCGCCACGGAACCCGGAACGACTTCTCCGGTGACGCGTTCGAGTGCGCCCGCCGACCGCTCGGCCCGGCAGATCGAAGCCGGCAACCAGGTGGTCAATCTCGTCGCGGAGCAGCTGTTCCCGATCGAGCAGGGCGCACCGCCCGGGACCGGGAAGAGCTATGGGATCGCTGACCTCGCCCGCCGTCGGATGGACCTGTGGTGGGTCGGCCCGCAGCCAGCTGCGCTGCGTCGACTGGCCGCCCACCCCGGGCACCGGGTCACCCTGCGGATCCACCGGGGCACCCTCACCGAAGCTCAACTCGACGCTGCGGCCGGTCGCGTCTTGACCCACTGGCAGGCCCGCGACGCTGGCGCTCATCCCGACTACCGCCCCGTCCTGGCCGGGTTCAACCCGACCACCGGGCGGATCGACGTCACAGTCCAGACCCCGGACCAGCACTCCGTGCCCGCCGGGATCACGGCCCTGATCCGCAAGCTCAACGTGGGAGTCCCGATCGGCGCCATCACCCAGGGGCAGCCCGGCTCCTTGGGCGGCACCGCAGCAGCCCACTGACAGCACCCGTCCCCTGGGCTCGGCTTGCCTGGACGGTGACGCTCTCAATCGGCCACCGAGCGGTCGAGATGCATAATTCTCATTATCCACCAAGTGATTACGTCAAGGCGTGCGGGCCAGTCAGCGGAGCAGGACGCTTCGCAGGGTCTGGGAGAGCCACGTTTCGGCGCGGTCCAGGGACCAGCCGTTGTCCTCGATGAGGGTGATATAGGCACTGTTGGTGAGGAAGAACCACATCTGGTCGGTGGCGGTGGGTGCGTCGAGGTCCGCGCGGAGGGCGCCGAGCTCGTCGAGGCGGGCACCGGCGCGGATCAGGGCGCCAAGCAAGCTGTGGTGAGCCAGCTGCTGGGCCTCGGCGGCTGCGGGCACGTCGGGGGCGGCGGCGGCGACCACCCGCATGAGCCCGTTCCAGCGCTCGAATCGCGTCCGCGTCTGGCTGCACAGGTGGTCCAGCAGCACTCCCCCGTCGGTGGCCGCGCTGATCTCGTCGTAGGTCGTTTGGACGTTGGTGTCGGTGGTCGCGGTCTCGATGACCGTGCGCAGCAGGCCGTGCTTGCCGCCGCCGACGGCGTGGACGGTCGCCACGGCCACGCGGGCGCGCTGGGCGATGGCCTGCACCGTGGTCGCGGCGAAGCCCCGTTCCAGGAACAGCTCTCGCGCTGCGGTGATGACGGCCAGGCGGGTCAGCTCGGCGTATTCCGCCCGGCGTCCCCCCACCCGAGGTGGGTCCGGCCGGCTGGGCACGGACACGACGATACTCATCTGTTGAGCAGATCGCGGGTCTGACAAACAGGGACTCGTTCGGTCATCGGTGTAGCGTCAGGCGCGCTGCGCCCCCCCGGGCGACCTCACTCCGCCGTTGCGATACTCCGAAAGGCCTCACTTATATGCCGTCCCGCTCTACGTACGTGATGATCCCTGGCGCCTGGCACGGCGGGTGGGCCTGGCACCCGGTCGCCCAGCGTCTGCGTGCCGCCGGGCACCCCGCGGTCGCCCTGACCATGCCGGGGCTCAGTGATGGAGATGACCCTCGTGGCCTCGGTCTGCAGGACGCGGTCGCGCACGTCGTCGCGGAGGTCGAGGGACGGGACCTGACCGAGGTCATCCTGGTGGGTCACAGCTGGGGCGCCTTCCCCGCGACCGGTGCGGCTCACCGGCTGCCCGGTCGCATCGCGAAGGTCGTCTACTTCAGCGCTCCCGTGCCAACTCCGGGAACGGCGCAGAACGACCTGCTCAGCCCGGAGAACGCCGAGTACGTCCGTTCCCTCGTCGACAGCAGCCCAGACCACACCATGGAGCTGCCCTTCCAGGCATTCCAAGAGGCAATGATGCAGAACGAACCCGAGCGGGCCCAGCGGATCGTGTTCGACCAGCTCGTGGCGCAACCCGGCAATTACATGTCGGACCCGCTCGACGTCGCCGAGGTCACGACGATCGGGCTTCCCGCCGCCTACGTGCTCGCCCGGGACGACCTCGCCCTACCGCTGCCGGGCGCCCAGTTCGCCGCCCGGCTCGGCGTGGAGCCAATCCTCGTCCCGGGCACCCACGAGGCCGCGCTCACGCACCCTGACGAGGTGACCGGGGCGCTGCTGAACGACTGACGGCTGTCCCAGGTCAGCTTTGACTATGAGCACCTGGTGAGCTGGGACCATCGCACCGTCACGGGTGGTCAGCGGGGGTCGAGCAGGACGGGGCGTAGTTGTTCGACCTGCAAATCGGTGGCGGTGGTCAAGGCGAGAGGGTCCAGCGGGACGGGTGGGTTGTTCTGGACGGTCGCGGTGCCGGTCCAGGTGGCGGTCAGCTCGATGTGGCCGGTGCCGTGGCGGCGGAACGTGGCGGTCAGGTAGTAGTCGGCCGGGCCGGTGCGGGGGCTGGTGCCGTCGTAGGTGCGTCCGGTTCCTTCCGCGGTGGTGATGGTCTGGTCGGGGCCGGTGAACCGCCACCTATAGGTGGGCGTCGCGGTGACCGTCCCGGGCAACGGCACCGTGATGGCGAACGTCTGAGGCCCGGCGTCGGCGGTGGAGACGATGTTGGGAAAGTTCACCAGGCTGTGCTGACCGGGTTGCACAACCGGGACCGCGGGCTGGACGTGCTTCCGCAGGTACTCCCCCGCCGCGGCCGACACCTGCCCCACCGTCACCGGTGGACGTTGGTAGGAACAATATCGATTAGCGCGAGTGAAGATCGGACTATCTACTGGCGCTGTCTCCCGGAACCAGAGGACAAGCCATCGGTCGGCGTATGGACCGGTTCTGCATTGAGCGCGCTGACAGTCCAGCCCGACATCTGATCCACCCACCGGATCAACGGGAGGCTGAGGCTGGCCACAGTCGATGACACTCGCGTACACGTACGTCTTCCCCGTCGCCTCGGCTAGCGCAGGGCGAGATGTGCCCACGAAGGAGCGAGTCCCAGAATTATAGGAGTATAGAAAGCCATCCTCGACCGTTCTGACCTTCGGGACAGGCGGGTCGCACACAAGGCTTGGGCACGAGAAACCGACGGTAGCTCCCGCAACAGAGATCGAGTATGGTCCGGAGACCAAGGTGACGCCGAGAAGTGAAATGCCGCGGATCCAGCTCACCGGCCGAGGCGCCCTCATGCCGTCTCGCGCGTTCGTGCGACAACGACTGCATGATTCCGGGAGACGTCAACCTGATAAAGAAACACGTACGGTATCGGCGCCTTGAGGCGGCTGACGACAGCGCCCTGGCGGTTCGTGATCGTGATTGGAGGCTGTATAAACAACACCCGAATCGTTTGTACCTTGTCGAGTGGGCCCGACCTGAATGAGTAGGTCGCCGATCCCCATGTCGGCTCGTCGAGCCGATACCTGATCGCAATTCCCCCATCCATTCGATCGCGGATCACGTTCTGATCCGCGACGCAGCTATCACACTTGTCTGAAGATATGGATTGACTCTGGAAATCGATTCGGCTGACGGCGGTGACAGCTGCGCTGACAGATACTCCTCGGCGACCTTGAGCGCCGTACTTTGAAAGGATGAAGGCGGATGGCCTGGCTGAAGAACAGCCTTGTGAGCAGGTAAGGGCGGATTGCTAAGCGACGGAGTCGGAGCTCGTCCGATAGTGCTCGTGCTGGACGGGGTGTTGATCGCCGTCGCCGCTTGTGTACTGGGCACTTGCTGGGTGGCAGCGGGGGTTGTGGCACTCGGGCTGGGGGGCGTGGTCACAACGAGGGGCGGTGGCTGATAGCTGGGTGAGCAGGCCGCCAATGCCGGGATGCAGCCGAGTGCAGCAATGATCAAGGCCGCGGTGACCGGACGGGTCGATGCGGACGGACGGCTCGGAAACATCGCGACCCCTTCCCTGGACGGCATTGCGGCCGCGGTCAGCATCGCAGGAGAAACCAAGATCAAACAACGAGTGACGGCAGATGTGGATGATCACCATTTGCGCGCACTCCGTGACCCGAGGTCACAGCCTCCCCTGGCTGGCCCCGACCTGCGGGTATCCGGCCGGCCGGACGTCGATCTCCCTAAACGAGCGGGTTGTGGCCGAGCAGTGTCACAGTCAGGCGACCCGTTCACCCTGCGTCCCTGGAGGGGCACTGTGCGCAGATTCCGCACCGCAGCCATCGCAACCGCTACCATCGCCTCGGCGGCTCTCGTCCCGCTGGTCACCACCACCGCGGCCGAGGCCAACTCGGCCCACCACACTCCCTATGTCGCCGGCGTGAGCCATCACACCAAACGGGTCTGCGCGCATACGCACGCCGGCGCGGGTGCCTGCGACGCCACCGTCTGGACCGACGCCGCCGGAACCCCCGTCGCCAACGCCACACCAGCCGGCTACGGTCCCGCCGACCTGCAGTCGGCGTACAAGCTCAGCTCGCTCGCCGCAAGCAACGGCGCCGGCAGGACGGTGGCCATCGTCGATGCCTACGACGACCCGACGGCCGCCCAGGACCTGGCCACCTACCGCTCGACCTACGGGCTGCCGACGGTTCCGAGCTTCCGTAAGGTCAGCCAGACCGGCAGCACCACAGCACTGCCGGCGGTCGACGGCGGCTGGGCCCAGGAGATCAGCCTGGACCTGGACATGGTTTCGGCGGCCTGCCCAAACTGCTCGATCCTGCTGGTCGAAGGCAATAGCGCCTCCTTCGCCGACCTGTCCACCGCGGTCCGCTACGCCAAGGCCCAGCCCGGCGTCGTCGCGGTTAGCAACAGCTACGGCGGCGGGGAGTCCCCCGGCGAGACCAGCTACGCCGCCTCCTATAAGCCGGCGGTCTCCGGTCAGTGGATCACCGCATCCTCCGGTGACAGCGGATACGGCGCGCAGAGCCCCGCAGTCTTCAACACCGTTGTCGCGGTTGGCGGTACCTCGCTGAGCCGCGCGTCGAGCACCGCCCGCGGGTGGTCGGAGTCGGCGTGGAGCGGGGCGGGCAGCGGTTGCTCCGCCTACATCGCCGCGACCTTCAACACCTCCAGCCCGTGCGGCTCGAAGCGCGCCGAATCCGACGTCAGCGCGGTGGCCGACCCGAACACCGGGGTGGCGGTCTATGACAGCACCGCCTACCAGGGCTCGGCCGGGTGGCTGGTCTTCGGCGGCACGTCAGCGTCCGCCCCGTTCATCGGTGGCGTACACGCCCTGGCCGGGTCCGCATCGTCCTCAGCGGCGTCGCTGTACTCCGGCGCCAGCGTCTTCGACGTCCGGAGCGGGTCCAACGGGCGCTGCCGCAAGACGATCGCGGCGGTCTGCACGGCAGGCACCGGGTGGGATGGTCCGACCGGCGTGGGAACTCCCAACGGTGGCGGTGGGTTGACCGGGTTCTGACCCCGGGAGCAGGTACCTCGAGTAACGCCTGCCGGTGGCCGCGGAGGCCACCGGCAGGCGCTCGGCAGGCGTTCGCCCAGCCCCACGGCAGCCGCTCGCTCAGTCCCCCGGCAGCTGTTCGGGGTGAGTTGCCGCGACCGGCTCGGCGGCCGTGCGCGGGTAGTGGCAGGAAACCAGCCGACCGGGTCCGATCGGTTGCGGCAACGGCCGCTCGGTCCGGCACCGGTCCCGTACGTAGGCGCAGCGGGTGTGGAACGGGCAGCCGGTCGGCTTGTTGATCGGGCTGGGAACGTCCCCGCGTAGGACGATTCGCTCCCCCACCCGGACCTCGCCCTCCATCTGCGGGATGGCCGAGAGCAGTGCTTCGGTATAGGGGTGTGCCGGGGCGCTGTAGATGGGCCCGGCAGGTCCGGTTTCGACCAACTCCCCCAGGTACATCACGGCAATCCGGTCGCAGAAGTGGTTGACCACGCCCAGGTCGTGGGTGATGAAGACGTAGGTCAGTGACAACTGCTCCTGCAGTTCAGCCATGAGGTTGAGGATCTGTGCCTGGATCGACACGTCGAGGGCGGAGACCGGTTCGTCGGCCACCAGCAGCCGGGGCCGCGTCGCGAGGGCCCGGGCAATTCCGATCCGTTGTCGCTGGCCACCAGAGAATTCGTGCGGATACCGGTCCACGGCGTCTGCCCGTAGGCCAACGGTCTGGAACAGCTCGACGGCCGCCGAGCGGGCCGAGCGTCCGGTGGCGACACCGTGGATCTGCAGCGGATCGGTGACGGCGTCAATGACCCGCCGCCGCGGGTTGAGCGAGGCGAACGGGTCCTGGAATATGAGCTGCAGGTCCCGCCGGATCGGGCGCAGCGACCGCCTCGACAGCGCGGTGATGTCCTGACCGTCAAACTCGACCCGCCCTCCGGTCGGATCCAGCAGCCGAACGATGAGCCGCCCCAGGGTCGACTTACCGCACCCGGACTCCCCCACGACGCCGAGCGTCTCCCCCGCGGCGACATCGAGCGTGACGCCGTCGACCGCGTGCACCAGCTCGCGCGGGCCCACTCCGGACCGCCCGCGTCCACCCGGGAACGTCTTGCTCAGATCGGTCAATCGGAGCAGGGGTTTCGCAGCAGGTCCGCGCGCGCCGGCCATCTGTTTGTCGGTCGTCGAAGCTGACAGAGCGGTGCTCACGCGGAGTCCTCCAGGATCGGTTCGGCGTGGCGGGCCACAGACTTCTGTTCGGAACTGAGCCAACACGCGTCCCGGTGGGAGGGCACGTCGCCGCTGGCCCGCAACGGGGGCCGCTCATCACAGCGTGGGAAGCGATGCCGACACCGGCTGGCAAACACGCATCCGGCACCGGCCTCGGCCGGGGTGATCGGTGCTCCCGGAATGGTCGGCAGTCGACGGGTGGACCGCTCCCCCGGGCCTGGCACGTCCGCGCCGGCAGCGGTCAGTCGGGGCACCGATTCCAGCAGGCCCCACGTGTACGGATGCCGGGGGGAGCGGAACACGGCTCGCCGCGGGCCGACCTCGACGGCCCGTCCGGCGTACATCACGAGCACCCGGTCGGCCATCTCCGAGACGACACCCATGTCGTGGGTGATCAGGATCACCGAGGAGCCGTGCTCGGCGCGCAACCGGCGCAGCAGTTCCAGGATCTGAGCCTGGCTTGTGACATCCAGCGCCGTGGTCGGCTCGTCGGCCACGATCAGCTCCGGCTCGCAGGACAGTGCCATCGCGATCACCGCTCGCTGGCGCATCCCGCCGGAGAACTCGTGGGGGTAGTTGTCGACCCGCCGTTCCGGATTCGGGATGCCCACCTCGCCGAGCAGCTCGACGGCCCGAGCGCGGGCGGCCCGACGGGACATGTCCCGGTGCGCGCGCAGCTGCTCGGCGATGTGCCACCCCACCGTGTACACCGGCGTGAGCGCGGTCATCGGGTCCTGGGGTACCACGCGATCCGCCGGCCCCGGATGGCACGCAGCACCGACGGCTCCGCGCCGACGAGCTCGGTACCCCGGAAGCTGGCCGAGCCGCTCAACTCCAGGTTCGGATTTGGGACCAGTCCCAACATGCTCAACATCGACACGCTCTTGCCCGATCCGGACTCCCCCACGATGCCAAGTACCTGACCGGGCGCCAGTTGGAAGCTGAGGTCGTCGACAGCCACCGCCGGCCCGCCGCGCGCCCGGAAGGCCACATGCAGATTCCGGACCGTCAACAGCGCCGACTCGTCCGCGCTTTCCGCGCCGTCCGGAGATAGTGAGGTGTGCTGTTCGGGCTCAGGCACGTCGCACCCGCGGGTCGAGTCGCGCGTAGAGCAGGTCGACGACCGCGTTGGCGAGCACGACGAAGAACGCCGCGTACACCACGGCACTGATGATGACCGGCAGATCGGTGCTCTGCAGCGCGGAGAAGGTCAGCCGGCCCAACCCGGGCAGGTTGTAGACGACCTCGGTCAGCAACGCCGCACCTCCCACCAGGGCACCGAAATCCAGCCCGAACAGCGAGACGATCGGGATCAGCGAGGTCCGGAGCGCATGTTTGAGCAGCACCCGGCGCTCACTGACGCCTTTGGCGCGAGCAGTGCGCACGTAGTCCTCGGACAGCGCGCCCAACAGCTCCCCGCGGAGTACCCGTGCGTAGATCCCGGCATACAGCACGGCCAGCGTGAGCCACGGGAACAGCAGATGCAGCGCCCACTGAGCCGGGTTCTGGGTGAGCGGGGTGTATCCCAGCGGCGGGACCCAGAAGAACACCGACTCGTGCAGCCGGCTCTGCGTGAGCAGGTTGACGACCTCGCCCAACCAGTACACGGGAATGGAGACCCCGATCAGTCCGAGCACCGAAAGCAGCGGATCCAGGATCCGGCCCCGTCCACGGGCTGAGAGCGTCCCGAACGTGATGCCGACGATCATCCAGATCACGGCTCCCCCGATGACGAGGGAGAGTGTGACGGGGATCGCCGCGAGGATCTGTGGCAGCACCTGCTGGCCGCGGTTGACGTAGGACGTCAGGTCCCCGTCGATGAACAGGTGCTTCATCATCAGCCCGTACCGGACCGGCAGTGGCTGATCCAGCCCGAAGGACGCCCGCACCTGCGCCAGGGTTGCCTGATCGGCGTTGCGTCCGGCGATCCGGGCGGCTGGGTCGATGCCCGGCGTGGCGAAGAAGATCAGAAATGTGAGAGCACTGATCGCGAAGAGGATGAAGACCGTGGCGGCCAGCCGGCGCAGCAGGAATCCCAGCATCGGCTCAGCCCGCCCCGCGTAGCCGGGCCTGCGGGTCCAGGGCGTCCCGGACCCCGTCACCGAGCACGTTGAGGGTCACCGCGGCGATCATCAACGCGATCCCCGGGGCCAGCGCGACCGTCGGGCGGGTGTAGAGCAGTCCCAGGCCATCGCTGATGATCGTGCCCCAGCTGGCGTCTGGCGGCTGCACCCCGATTGAGAGGAACGACAATGCCGACTCGGTGAGCATGTTGACCGCGGTCATCAGCGGTAGGAAGACCACCACGGTGGGTGCCACGTTGGGCAATACGTCGCGACGCATGATGCGCCCGTCACCGGCGCCCAGGCCGATCGCTGCCGTGACGAAGTCGCGTTGGCGTAGCGAGAGCACCTGTCCCCGGATGGGACGTGCCACGTACGGGACGAAGATGCCGGAGATGATGAGGATCGGCAGCCACAGGCTCCCAGAGCTGATGTGCACCGGACCGACCCTGATCCCCGTTCCGATCAGCACGATCGAAAGGCTGATCCCCAGCAGATACACGGGAAAGGCCCAGATCACGTCGAGCAGTCGGGCCAGCACCGCGTCCACGATCCCGCCAAAGTACCCGGCCACGATCCCGACGACGGCTGCCACCGCACAGCACAGCAGCGCCGAGACGGAGCCGATGAACAGCGAGTTCCGGCCCCCATAGAGCAGCCGCGCTGCAACGTCGCGGCCCTGACCGTCAGCGCCGAGCAGGTAGTGCCTCGGGTCCCAGGTCGGCCCGATCGGTGTCGAACCGAGGCCGAGGCCCTCGGTGCTGGGGGCGATGACCGGGGAGCTGGTCCCGTTCACGATCGTTGTCCCGTCCAGGTTGGACGCGAACGGATCGGTATGCGCGACGTGGCTGGCATAGAGCGGTGCCGCAATGCACGCCAAGACGACCAGGGCCAGCACAACCGCGGACACCACCGCCGCCCAGTTGCGTGCCAGCTGCCCCAGTGCGGTTCGCCAGGGACCGTGGTTCGCACTGGCAGCGGTGTCCTGCGGCGCGACCGGCGCGGTCGTCAGCTGATCGAAGCTGGCGGTCACTTCACCCACAGTTGGTCGACGAGCATGTAGAACTGCCGGCTGAACTGGTAGTTGCCGACCCGCTCGGAGGTGAAGTCGACCAGTTTCGGAGTGATCAGCGGAACGACCGGCGCGTCGGCCATGATGCTGTTGTCGATCTGCCCCCACAGCGGATTCGCCGCCTCCAGGCCATCGGTCTGCGCCTTGGTGATCGCCGCCTGCATGGCCGCGTCGGTCTGCTTACTGCAGTATCCGGCGATGTTGATGCTGGAATCGCTGCCAGGGGTGAACGAGGCGCAGGAGAGCAGGACGTTGAGGAAGTCCGAAGCGGCGGGGTAGTCCTGGTACCAGGAGCTCAGACTGATCTGAACCTTGTTCTTCGTATTCTGGATGTAGGTGAACTGGATGTTACCGGAGAGCTTGTTGACCTTCGCCTTGTAGCCGAGGTCGTTCAGTAGACTCTGGATGTACTCCCCGATGGATGCGTTGACGTCGTCCTGGCTCACCACGACGGTAATCGGCAGGCCCGCGGTCCCGGATTCCTGCACCAACTGCTTGGCCTTGGCCAGATCTGGAGCGCTCCACTTCGTGCCAGGATTCTTGGTGTAGTCACAGTGGTCGGTGTGACCTGGGAAGCCGGGCGGCAGGATCGTGCACACCGGGGCGGCCAGCTGGGGCCCACCGTAGAGCTTGACCACTGCATTGCGGTCAACCGCGTAGTTGATCGCCTGCCGGGCCTTGGCGTTGTTGAACGGGGGGATCCGGGTGTTCAGCGGCAGGTACCAGAAGGCGGTCAGCCCGTTCACGTGGACCCGCTTGGCGTACGTGGTGCCCAGTTCGTTGAGCCGGTCCGGCGGGGGCTGGTCGGCCAGCCAGTCGGCCTGCCCGTTCTGCACCGCGGTGATCTCGGCCTCGACCGTCTGTCCGAACGACTCCACGATCTGGTCCGGGTAGCCCTGCGGCTGCGCATCGGCGGACCACACCCTGAAATGCGGGTTCCGATCCATGACCAGGGAGCCGTTACCACTGGGGTTATAGGAGCTGATGGCATAGGCCCCGGTCCCCGGGATCGGCTTGGTCCCGGCATCGGTTGGGGGCGAGCCTGCCGGCAGGATGCTGGCGTGTGGGACCGCCAGCTTGTACAGGAACTCCGGGTCCGGGGCGGTCAGCTTGATGGTCACCGTGCCCGCCGCCTTGTCGGCCGTGACGCCGGGCAGCTTGCACGTTTTCGGCGCCTTCAGGCAGGCGTCGGCCCCGACGATCCCGTTGTAGAACGTGCCGGCGGTGGGACTGGAAACGCTGAAGATCCGTCGGAAGGAGGCCAGGACGTCGTCGGTGGTGACCGGCTGACCGTTGGAGAACTGGAGGCCCTTGCGGACGGTGAACCCGTAGGTTTTCCCGCCGTCGGTGACGGTCGGCATCGCCTCGGCCAGGTCCGGAACGGTCGTGAATGACTCGTCCCCACCGGTCTTCTTGAACGCCATCAACCCGTCGTAGATACCCTGGTAGAGCTGCCAGTACTGCAGTGTGTAGTTCACCATCGGATCGGCGGTGCCGGCAGCGGCGTTGGCCAGTAGCTTCAGCGTTCCGCCCTTATGGGCGGCCTGGAAGGCGCCACCGCCAGCCGCGGAGGAGGACGTCGTGGCACTGGCCCCGGCACTGGTCGATCCCGGGTGCCGCAGTCTGGGTGGAGCCGGGCTGTCCGGCCGGCACCGTATTGGAACAGGCGGCAAGGCCCAGTCCAGCCACGGTCAGTGTGGCCACGCCGGCGAGCATTCTATTGCGACGGGTTCTCATCAGTTGGCGCCCCCGGTCTCGGTCGTGGTCTTACTCAGAAACGTCTCGACGACGTCGAGGTAGCGCTCCGGCTCCTCCACATGCGGCATGTGACTGGACTGCTCGAACAGCTCCCACGACACGTCGGGGATCCGGTCCAGGTACGGCTTGACCGTCAATGGGGTGGCCTCGTCGTACACCCCGGAGATGACCAGCGTCGGCACCGCGATCTGCGGCAACCGCTCTTCAATGGTCCAGTCCGCCAGGCTGCCGACCACATGGAACTCACTCGGCCCGTTCATCGTGTGATACACGGTCGGGTCCTCGGCCAGTTGGGTGAAGGTCGCGACCACCTCCGGCGGGTTGGGGACCACTCGGCACACGAAGCGGTCGTAGAACACCTGCTCGGCCGCCAGGTAACCGTCGGAGTCGGTGGTTCCGGCGCTCTCGTGGGAGGTCAGTGCTTCCTGCACGTCGTCCGGCAACTGCCGGCGCAGCCGATTCGCCTCAGCCACCCAGGTCCGCATGGACGCCGGTGAGTCCGCGATGATCAGCGACTGCAGCCCGGCCGGTGTGGTCACCGCATATTCCGCGCCAAGCATTCCGCCCCAGGACTGGCCGAGCACCGCATGCCGCTCGGCAATTCCCAGATGCGTGAGCAGATTGTGCAGCTCGTCGAGGAAGAATTCCACCGTCCAGTCGCTGCCCGGGCGGTCCGGGGCGTGGGTCGAACGCCCGCAGCCGAACTGGTCGTAGTGCAGCACCGGTCGCCCCGCCGCGGCCGTCAGGTCGGCGATGCTGAGGGTGTAGTCGTGGCTGGCGCCGGGGCCACCGTGCAGCACCACCAGTGGTGTCGGGCCGGCGTCGATGTCCCCGGTGACCCGGTACCACGTCGACCCGCCGGCGAAGGGAACCGCGCCCTCCCGGGTGGGTGCTGCGACCATCGACCGTCCTCCTCCTCCGGTGGTGCGGCCATACTGTGCGCGCGCTCACGAACGGCTCGCATCCGGCCAGCCGTCGCCACGACAACCTGGCCCGTACGGTGCTCCACAGAATGGACTGCTGACAAGACCATTCGTGTTACATCTATGTGTCGACAGATCCTGTTCGACGTTTCCGCTGCTCAGCGCGCCTTCTTGTGCCATCCGGCGGTGGCAGCACCGTCTCGCATCGCGGACAGCGGCGTCCGACCACGCGAACCGGCAACCCCGGGCGCGCGCGGGACGGGCCATCCCGGGAACGAGTAGGCCCGTTGCAACGCTTGCACCGTCATGCGCGCTCTGAGCTATCACCGAACCGGGGACCCCGACGTCCTGACCATCACCGACCGCGAGGTCGTCCCGCCCGGGCCGGGCCAGGTGCAGGTCCGCGTCGCCCGCTCCGGGGTCAACCCCACCGATTGGAAGACCCGCCGTGGCTCCGGCGATGGCGGACCGGCGCCGTTCCCGGTGACCGTCCCCAACCAGGACGGGGCTGGAACCATCACCGCGGTCGGCCAAGGCGTTGACGCTGCCCGGGTCGGCGAACGCGTCTGGCTCTACGAGGCGGCCTTCAAACGCGCCGAGGGCACCGCGCAGGAGCTGACGGTTGTCCCGGCAACCCAGGCGGTAGCCCTGCCCGAGGACGCCAGTTTCGACCTCGGCGCCTCGTTGGGCATTCCGTTCCTGACCGCCCACCGTGCCCTGAGCGTCCACGAGGAGGGCCCGGACCAGCTGGGTCCCGGCTCGCTGGCGGGCAGGACGGTGCTGGTGGCCGGTGGGGCCGGCGCCGTCGGCAACGCGGCGATCCAGCTGGCCAGGTGGTCCGATGCCACCGTCATCACCACCGTCAGTTCCCCGCAGAAGGCGCAACTGGCCGCCGCTGCCGGTTCCGACCATGTCATCGACTACCGCCGCCAGGACGTGGTCGAGCTCGTCAAGGCGATCGTGCCGCACGGTGTGGACGTTATCGTCGAGGTTGCCGCCGGACCGAATGCCGCCATCGATGCTGCCGTGCTGGCCCGCAACGGAGTTGTCGCCTGCTACGCCGATGACGGGGCTGCTCAGGTGTCGCTGCCGGTCCGCGAGCTGATGGTTCCCAACGCCCGCTGGCAGTTCGTCCTCGTCTACACCGAACCGCATGAGGCGAAGCGGCGCGCGGTCGAAGCCGTGAGCACCGCTCTTGCCCAACGCATGCTGCGGGTCGGAGCCCCGGCCGGGCTGCCGCTGCACCACTACCCGCTGGCCGAGGGCGCGCGGGCGCATGCCGCGGTCGAGGCCGGTGCCGCTGGCAAGGTCCTCATCGACGTCGCCGGCTAGGGCGTCACGTGGTGGCTCAGCAGGTAGGGCAGGTGGGACTGGATCCACCACAGCTGCGCCAGCGCGCACCCGATCAGGGTGACGGTCAGGCTCAGGCGCCCCCGTAGCCAGGCCGCCACCGGCACGGCGAGAGTGAGAAGCGGCAGGGTGAAACGTAGGAACGACGGCGTCGGCGGCAGCAGCACGACCAGGTAGAGCAGCGCTGCCGGCGCGTAGGCAGCCAGTGCTGGGGACAATCCGGACCGCAGCGTGGCCACGGCAAGAGCGGCGCTCACGAACGCCACGAGCAGCACGATGTCGCGTTGGGCCGAGCTGGCGGTGAACACCCCGAGCCGGAGCACAGCCGCACCCCATGGCAGCAACGGCACGAGGTGGTGCTGCCAGCTCTGCTGAACGACGAAGTAGGCATCCCAGCGGTGGGTACGGACCGCCACCATCGCCGGCCATAAGGCGCTCGCGCCGACCACCGCGCCCACCCCCGATACCGCCGCGAACCGCTGACGTCGTTCGGTCAGCTCCCGTCGCCGGCACCACAGCGCCACGGCCAGGACGCCCGCCAACGGGAGCAGCACCCCGCGGGTCAGGGCCGCTGCCGGCACGATCAGCCACAGCCACCGCCAGCGCCGCCGGGTGACCGCCAGCAGGAACAGGACCGCCTCGAGCGCGAACAGGCTGTCCGAGTAGGTCAGGGTCATCACCGCGGAGACCGGTGAGCACGCCCACAGCACGCCCGCGCGGACCGCGGTCGCCCGCCCGGTCCACGGGGCGACCAGGACGGGCAGCAGGGCCGCCCCGACGGCCCCGGCCAGCAGCGACACCAGCATTCCGGCGGGAACGAATCCCAGGCCGGTGGCGGCACGAAGTCCCGCCACCAGGCCGGGATAGCCGGGGAAGAAGGCCAGTGCGTTGTGCCGCACGCCACCACCGGGCGCGGTGGCGAGGTTCGCGGGGTAGCCGGAGCTGGCGATCCGCCGGTACCACTGACCGTCCCAGGAACTCAGGGCCGCACCGATGTCGCCGCGGGACCACATCGTGCTCGGCCGGCGCGCCACCAGGGCGACGATCGCGAGGTCGAACAGGCGGCTGAGCACAAAGGCCGCCACCGGAAAGCCGGCCAGGCTGATCCGCGCGCCGGCCTCGGGCCTCCCCGCCGGATCCGACGGTGCCGCCGGTGCATCGGACGTCGTCAACATCCCAGGTACCCCCGCTCATGCGTGATCGACGATCCACCGGGTAGTAGACACCGTTGCCGTGATGCCGGTCCCGGCGACCCGCCGGCCCCCTGTCGGCGGTGTCGGGTGCTCGCGCCCGCGACCGGGACGCACACGGGGACCACCGACAATGTGACGATGAGCAGCGATCGGGGTAGCCCTTCGCCGGTAACGGACGGTCAGTCCACTGAGGGTGCGACCGGCCCGCCGGACCTGACCGAGTCCCGGCGGCGCATCGACGATCTGGACGGGCAGCTCGTCGCGGTCCTGGCCGAACGGGCTCGTGTCGTGCAGGACGTGGTTCGCTACAAGCGGGCCCGGCATATGCGGGTCGTTGACCGTCCCCGCGAGGATCGGATGCTCGCGGCGATCGGTGAGCGGGCGGGCCAGGCCGGCCTCGATCCCCGGATCGCTCGACAGGTCCTGCGCGCAATTATCGACGGGTTCACGCTGCTCGAGGTCGAGGAACTCGGCCCGGACCTGGAAGTCGGTTCCCCCGCCGAGTAGGTCTGAGCACACCGGTCCGACGCTGACCCATCAACCACGGGTTTCGAAGGCCAACCGCGCCGCGTCGAAGACCGGTTCGAACCCGAGACGCCGGTACACCCCGTTCGATGTGGGGTTGGCCAGATCGGTGTAGAGCACCACCTCCCGGGCGCCCGTGGCCACCGCCCTGGCAGCGGCTGCCGCGGTCACCGCCGCGGCGAATCCGTGGCGCCGATGTGCCGGCGGGGTGTACACCGGCCCGATCCGCGCCACTCCCCCGGCGCTCGGGCTGGCGGCTGCCAACGAGACGACGCCGGCCTCGTTCTCCCAGAGCATCACCTCCGCGGCGACGGTCCGGCGGCGGGCGGCTTCCGTCAGCTCCGCGACGCTGCTGCTGTGCTCTCCGATATCCGCGGCGAATCCGGTGAACCAGTCGACCGCGAGCTCGACATCGCCCGAACCGGCCGCCCGGGCGGCGCCGGGCACCGAGGCAGGCGTCGCGAGGCCTGCCAACCGGAACATGCGCTCAGCCCGGATCCGACCCGCCAGCGAACCGGTCACCGCTTCCCAGGCCGCCGCGAATTCGTCGGCGGCCGACCGCTCACCGCTCACTCCGGCGACCACCCGACCGACGCGGGCGAACTCCCGCGCGATGGCCGCGGCGGCGCCGGTCGGCAACCGCGGCAGGAACACCCCGATCGGCGCGGTGTGCATCGCCGCGCCGATGACGCCGCCGGCAGCATCGGTGACCATTACCCACGCCGGGTCCGGGATCGTGGAGCGGGTTCCGGCCACAACCCCGTCGAGTAGGACCGCGATCACGTTGGCGGTGAACGGCTCGCTCGCCAGCCACGCACCGGTCCGGTCGGCGAATTCCGCCGGATCGGCAACGAGATCGACCTGCACCGGAGCAGTGTGTGTCCCCGGCGCCGACGCGGCAGGCATTTTGTCCGCCCGTCTAGTTTGTCGCCCCGTCTAGTTTGTCGCCCCGTCTGACGGGTCGGCCCGTCTGGCAGGTTGACCCCGTGAACGCCGCCCCCGGTCCCGGTGCCTCACGTCCCGGCTCTCCAGGCTCGCCGGCTGACGGTCCGGCCTCCCTGGTCGCAGTCGCGCCGACGACGGTGGCCGGACAGGTCCGCGCCCGCCGGGGCTTCTATGCCTACGCCGTGGCCAACCACTCCTATATCGCCGTCATCGGGACTGTGCTGTACGCGCCATATCTGACCTCGGTGGCCCAGACGGCGGCCTGCGGCTACGCAGGCACCCCGCAGCGGCCGTGCGAGCAGAACCTGTCGGTGCTCGGTGTGGGGATCGCGCCGGCATCGCTGGTGTTCTACGCGATACCCATCGCCACGGTGCTGGCCACGCTGTTGCTGCCGACCGTTGGTGCGGTGGCCGACCGATTGACCCGCCCGCGGATCCTGTTGGCCGCGTTGGCGTTTCTCGGCTCGGCGGCCGCCGTCGCGATGTTCGCGGTCACCGGGGGGCGGTGGCAGCTGGGCGTGGCTCTGCTGCTGATCGCAACGGTGTCGCTGGCAGCCTCCGAGGTCGTGTCCAACGGCTTCCTGCATGGGCTGTCCGACGCAGACGGTCGGGACCGGGTGTCCAGTCGCGGATGGGCGTCCGGGTATGTCGGCTCCACGGTCTCGTTGGCGATCGCGCTCGGCGTGGTCAGCGCGGCCCCGACGCTGGGGCTGACCATCGGTGTCGCGGTGCGGGTGTGCTTCGTCTTCGCGGGCCTGTGGTGGGCCGGATGGACCCTGCTGCCGCTGATGTTGCTGCCGGACCGGGCGGCTGCGCCCATCCCAACCGCGGCGCCCACCCCGACAGCCGCGCCTGCCGCGATGGCTGCGCCTGCCCGTTCGCGGACGTCGCAGGTGCGGGTCGGCCGAGACCTCGTGGACACTTTCCGGGACCTCTCCTCGCACCGCCAGACGTTCGCGTTCCTGCTGGCCGCGCTGTTCGTCAACGACGGTGTCGCCACGGTCATCGGGGTGGCCAGCACCTACGGCAGCATCGAACTGGGTCTGGGCCAGGGGGTGCTACTGGCGACGATCCTGGTGGTCCAGGTCGTCGCGGTGGGTGGCGCGCTCGCCTTCGGTGCAGGTGCTCGCCGCGTCGGCGCGCGTCGGATGATCCAACTCGGGCTGCTGGCGTGGATCCTCGTCGTGCTGGCCGCCTTCGCCCTTCCCGCGCATCGCGTTCCGCCGTTCGTCGCGCTCGGGGTGGCCATCGGTCTCGTGCTCGGGGGGGTGCAGGCGTTGACGCGCTCGGCCTTCAGCCACCTGGTCCCCCCCGGACGGGAATCCAGCTACTTCAGCCTCTACCAGGCCACCGAGCAGGGGACGAGTTGGCTGGGCACACTGGTGTTCGGGCTCGTCCGCCAGCTGACCGGCAGTTACCGGCCGGCGCTGGTGGCGCTGCTGGGGTTCTTCGTCGTGGCACTGGTCCTGCTGCGCAGGGTGAACTTCCGCGCCGGGATCGCCGAAGTCGGCAACCCGGTCCCCCGCGTCATCTGACCCCCGTCGTCTGACCCCCCGTCGTCTGAGCCCGCGTCATCTGACCCGGGTTGTTTGACCCCCCGTCGTCTGACTCCGGTCGTCTGACCCCGGGTCATCCGGGCCCAGACTGATCCTGGCCGGGCCGTGCTGGTCCTGCCCGCGCTCACTTTGTTACCGCCCCGCCTTCTTTGTTGCCAGTAGACCGGTAACAAGCAAGGCGGGACGGCGACAAGGGTCCCCGATACCCCGGCGGGACGGCGACAAGGTCCGCAAAACGAGGGCGCGGCGGAACAAGGTCGTCCCGAATCGGCTACTGCTTGTCCAACGCCGACGGCTTGTGGACGGCCGATTTCCCGGACTTGTCGCTGGTCACCTCGTACTGCGGGTCGTCCTTGCTGGCGCGAACCGTTCGCCCAGCCTCCTCGGTATCGGAGGTGATCTTTTTTTCGACGGTCCCGTCAACTGTCGTACCGTGCGATTGCCATTTGACCTTGTCGCCCTTGCTCAGTTCGTCGCTCATCGCATTCTCTCCCGTCCGGAGCCGGCCTCGGCGGGCTCCTTCTGTGCCGTAACGACGGGCGCCGCTCGGCTTCCCGGACCGCAGTATGCGGATCTGGGATTCGTACTCCGGCGCCCACACGTTGCGCTCCCGCACAATCCACGGCACCGCCAGCAGCGTCAACCCCAGCCCGCCGACCAGGGTGGAGTCCTTGCGGGTATGACGGACGATGTGCCCGGTCCAGGCCAGCGCCCGCCCCGCCGGACGGTGTAACCAGGCGGTGACGATGGTGTTGCGGATGCCGTAACGACCCATCCGAGCGAAGTTGGCCAGGCTCGGATGGTGATGGACGACAACGTCGTCGAGATAGCGCTGCTGCCAACCGGCCCGTAGGAGCTGCCAGCCCACGGTCTCCTCCTCCCCGCCCATGAAGAACCGCGGGTCGTATCCGCCGACCTGAATAAACGCGGATCGCCGCACGATCGACGCGCCGCCCATGAAGCTGACCAGCACAGCCCCGGGGATGCCGTCGCGTTCCGGCAGCGGGCTGGCCGCCATTTCGGCGCTGATCGGATCCAGCCGGGCCTCGTCGTCAACGAGAATGCGCCCGGTGATCAGGGCCAGCCGGGGATGGGCGTCCAGGACGTCGGCGGCCAGGTCCAGTCCCAACGGCTCGTACCAGGTGTCGTCGTCACAGAAGGCGACGTAGTCAGTGGTCGCCGCCTCGACGCCCCGATTCCGGGCCGCGGCACCAATGTTGCGGTCCAACGCAATCAGCTGCAGCTGCCCGGCCGACTCGTGCCGACGCAGTATCTCAAGGGTCGCATCGGTGGAGGCGTTGTCCACGGCGATCACCGGAAGCCCACAGCCGAGCAGGTGGTCCAGGGTCCGATCCAGCCAGCGGGCGCTGTTATAAGTGAGCACCACCTGGGTGACCCGGGATGGATCGTCGTGCCGCCGCCGCATCCCACCCACCAGCAGTAGTCAAGCAGCGCCCTCGTCGGTCGGCACACCGGACGTACTCGATGAGGGTCCGGCGCGTCGGATCCGACGACGCGGCTTCGCGGGCGCGAGACTGCCGAGGTGGCGGATCCCGGCGTACAGCAGACGGGCGCGCAGGCGTCCCCGGCGCTGGCCGCGCCGCTGTCCACCGGCGCGGAGCCGTCCCCGGCCGCGCGGCCGGTGGTGCACCTGATCGACTCGTTCTTCGCCGCCCGGCGTCCCCGTAAGGAATCCCCGCACACCACCGCGGCCTACCGAAGAGACCTGTCCACCATCCTGACCCTGGCAGCGGCGCACCGGGGACTGGCGGTCGACCGCCTGCTGCTGCCCGAGCTTGACCGGGACACCCTGCGCGCGACGTTCGGCAGCTACGCCGACGACCACGCCGCGGCATCCGTGCTGCGGACCTGGTCGGCATGGAACCAGTTCTTCACCTTCTGCGTGGCCGACGGCTATGCCACCGGCAATCCGATGGCTGCCGTGGCCCGACCGCGCAGGCCGGCGCGCTCGCCCAAGCCGCTGCGCGGAGAGGACACCCCCGAACAGCTGTTACGCCGGCTCGCCGCCGGCACGCCACCGGCGGGTGGGCGCCGCGACGCATGGCCCGAGCGTGACGTCGCCGTGCTCGGGCTGGCACTGGTGACCGGACTGCGTAGCTCCGAACTGCTGTCGTTGACCGTGGAAGCGTTGGCCGGGCGCCCCGGGGAACGGCGGATCCACGTGATCGGCAAGGGCGGGAAGAGCCGTTCGGTCCCGGTCGAAGCAGGATTGGAGGCGGCACTGGACGCCTACCTGGCCTCACGCCGGGCCCGGCTACCGCGGCTGCCGGTCGGACGGGATGCCCCGCTGCTTGTCGACCGCACGGGCGAGGCACTTCGCCGGGGCGGACTGCAGTACCTGGTGCGCAGCGCCTACCGGGAGGCCGGGCTGCACGACAGGGTGCCGATCGGGGCCAATGTCCACGCGCTGCGGCACACGTTCGCGACCCGGCTGGCCGAGGATGGCGCCACCGCCAGCGAGATCATGACGCTGCTCGGGCACGCCTCGATCGCCACCAGTCAGGGCTACATCGACTCCACCAACCGCGAGCAGCGCGCCGCCGCGGCCGCCAACCGCACCTACCGGGTGCTCGACGAGCTGGCCGGCGCCCGATGAGGCACCCGACCAGACGCTCGACGGCAGGAGTCCCCCGCTTCCTGGCCGATCCGTTGCCGCTGACCTTCGCCCACCGCGGGGGCATGGCGATGCCCGGCAACGTGGGCATCGAGAACACCCTGGCCGCCTTCGCCCGCGCCGTCGACATGGGGTATCGGCACCTGGAGACCGACGTCCACGCGACCGCCGACGGGGTCGCCGTACTGGTCCACGACGCGGAGCTGACCCGGGTGACCGCCGGGCACCGCACCGACGTGGTGAGTCAGCTCAGCTGGGCGGCGCTGTCCCGGGTGCGGGTCGGCGGCACCGAACCGTTCGCCCGGCTCGACGAGCTGCTGGACACCTTCCCCGACGCTCTGGTCAACGTCGATGTCAAGGACGACGCGGCGGTGGGGCCTTTCCTGGCGGCGCTGCGGCGGACCGGCGCTGCCGACCGGGTCGGTGTGGCGGCCTTCGGGACGGCGCGGGCGCTGCGGCTACGACGAGCGCTGGGCTCGGATGTCGCCGTCTCTGCCACACCGGTGGAGGTGGCCGGCTGGCTGAGCAGGTCGGTGCTGCCGGTGACCGGGCCGCGCAGCCCACGGGTCAGCTACCAGGTGCCGGAGCAGATCGGGGGCCGGCAGGTCGTCACCGCCCGCACCGTGGCAGCCGCACACCGCCTGGGTCGGCAGGTGCATGTCTGGACCGTGGACGACCCGGCGCGGATGCACGCCCTACTCGACGCCGGGGTCGACGGGTTGATCACCGACCGTCCGGACGTGCTGCGCGACGTGCTGGTCAGCCGGGGCAGTTGGCAGCGGTGGCAGTCTTGAGAGGATCAGCCGGCGCGGGCTCGCGCGGGAACCTATCCGGGCCATCTGGTGTTGGTAGTCATGACCGGCAGGAATCCGCTGCCGCGACGTTGCGGGTCCGGTGCTCCGGACGAAGTCGAGGGTCCGGTGTTCCGGACGGTGTGGAGGTAGCAGATGGCAGAACGCAGCCTGCGCGGGTCGCGTCTGGGGGCGACCAGCTACGAGGACGACCGGGGGGTGGAGTTCGTCGCCCGCAAGACGGTGAGCTTCGAGTGCCCGGAAGGTCACATCGTCAGCATCCCGTTCGCGCACGACGCGGATATCCCGAGCCGTTGGCAGTGCCCGAAGTGCGGTGCCGACGCTCCGGCCCGGGACGGGGAGAGCTCGCCTGCCAAGGCCACCAAGCCCGGCCGGACCCACTGGGACATGCTGCTGGAGCGTCGCAGCGTTGAAGAACTGGAAGATCTGCTTCAGGAACGGCTGGGGCTGCTGCGCTCGGGCGCACTGATCGGCGACCGCGGAACCCCGCGGACCGCCGGACGCGAGGCCAGCGGCCGCCGCTGAGGTAGCTGCCGAACCTTCGCGAGTGTGGGGTTGTGCATCCTCAGGATGCACAACCCCACACTCGTCCGGTTTCAGGCCGAACTCCCCCGGCCAAGGCGACGCGCACGATCGGCCAGGCCCCAGACGGTGACCCGCCACAGGGCCTCGACCACGATCGACCGGCTCATCTTCGACGTTCCCCGCTCCCGTTCGACGAACGTGATGGGCACCTCGACGACGCGAGCGCCCGCGCGCAACGCCCGCCAGGCCAGGTCCACCTGGAAGCAGTAACCCTGCGAGTGCACGCCGTGCAGGTCCATCTTCTCCAGCACGCTTCGCCGGTAGGCGCGGAATCCGCCCGTCGCGTCGCGCAGCGGAATCCTTAGTGCGAGGCGGGTGTAGGCGTTCCCGCCGCGGGAGAGCAGCTTGCGCGAGAACGGCCAGTCGACCACCGCGCCGCCAGGCACCCAGCGGGAGCCGAGCACCACGTCGGCGTCGACCAGCGCTTCCAGCAACGACGGCAGATCGACGGGGCGGTGCGAGCCGTCGGCGTCCATCTCGACCATGACGTCGACGTCATGCTCGATCCCCCACGCAAATCCGGCCAGGTACGCCGCCCCCAGACCCTGCTTGCCAATCCGGTGCAACACGTGGACGCGCGCATCGGAGCCGGCCAGCTCGTCGGCGAGGGCACCGGTGCCATCTGGTGAGTTGTCGTCGGCTACCAGGACCTCTACCCCCGGTGAGGCCGCCAGGATGCCGGTGACAATCTGCCTGATGTTGTCCCGCTCGTTGTAGGTCGGGACGATCACCAGGATCCGCCCCAGCCCGGCTGTCGGGTTCGTACCCGCCGCAGCCGTGTCGCTGACTGTCATGCCTATGTCCTCCCGCTGTTCATCGCCGCCCTCAACCCTGGCGCGGGCCGGGCCGGGCTCGCCGTCCCACGAGAATCCCACCGAGCACCGCCAGCAGCGCCACCGTCGTCACCGCGGCCTCCGGCCACACCCCGACCCGGTCGGCCACCGTCAGCGAGGTGCGCAACGGCACCTGCCCGGTGACGACAGCCGGGGTGAACAGCGAGGTCCGGTCGTGCGCGACCCCGTCCGGGGTCACGATCGCGCTCACCCCGACGGTGGACGCGTGCAGCACTGCCCGACCGTGTTCGACCGCTCGCAGCCGCGACATCGCCAGCTGCTGCACCGACTCATCCGTCCGTCCGAAGGTGGAGTTGTTGGTCGGGACCGCGAGCAGCGTCGCCCCGGCCCGGACGTCGTCGCGCAGGATCGAGTCGATCGCCACCTCGAAACAGATGGCCGGTCCGAGCCGGACCGGCCCGACCTGCAGCGCGCCCACCCGGGTTCCGGCGCTCATGTCGACGGGGACCAGATCGACCGCGGAGGACACCCGGCGGGCCAGCGAACGAAGCGGTATGTACTCCCCGAACGGCACGGGACGGCGTTTGACGTAGATCCCCGACGGGCTCTGGACGGGTCCGTCGGCAGTCCAGACGATCATCGCGTTACGGCGCACCGGATGGGCCGGATTGACGACGTCGGCGTCGCCAGAACCGTCGAGGATCGCCCCGACGACGATGGGTGCCCCGATCCGGGCAACCGCGTCGGAGACCATGGCCGCCGCCCGCGGGTCGGTCAGCGGGTCGATGTCGGAGGCGTTCTCCGGCCAGAGGACGAAGTCCGGGCGGGGTTGGCGACCGGCCGCGACGTCCGCGGCGAGCTGGTCGGTGACGGCCACATGATTGCGCAGCACCTGCACCGGGCTGTCGCGGGTCAGTCCAGCCCGGTCCACGTTGCCCTGCACCAGCGCGACGCGGACCGAGGCGGGACGGCCAGCGCCGGGCTGACCACCGCCGGCCTGACCAGCAGTGGGACGGGCGATCAGCAACGGCCCAGCGGTGACCGCGACGGCCAGCGCGAGCGCTGCGCCGGCGCGGACGGCGTGAGCTGCCCCGCTGCCGGGTCGGCGGAGAACGGCGGCCAGTTGGACCAGGGCCGCCGCCAGCAGTCCGCCGGCCAGGGCGACCACGAAACTGACCAGGGGCGCGCCACCGAGCGCCGCCAGCCCCAGCGTGGGCGCATCCGCCTGGGAGAAGGCGAGTCGCGCCCACGGGAATCCGCCGAAGGGGACCCGGCCGCGGGCGGCCTCGACGGCCACCCACAGCGCGGCGTACCAGACCGGCCAACCCCGCAACCGCAGCGCCGGGGCCGCTGCCGCGCCGAAGACGGTCATGAACGCGGCTTGCGAAGCGGCCAGCAGCAGCCAGGGCACCGCGCCGACGTAGACCCCGCTCCAGGACAGCAGCGGGATGAAGGCGCCGAGGCCGAATACTGTCCCCAGGCCGGCACCCAGCCGCGCCCCGGTGCCGCGGAGCGCCACCGCGAACAGGGCTGCGGCGATCGCGGCCAGGGGCCACACATCGTGGCCGGGGAAGGCCAGTACCAGCACCAGCCCGCCGCCGCCAGCCAGCAGGTAACGGCCTACCAGGACTCGGATCCGCGACGACCGGGTGGTTGCGTGGGCCGGCTCGACCGCTGGCCGGGATGACCGACGCAGCGTCGTCGGTGCGGCCATGCCGGTGAACCTACCGCCGCAGCTCGGATGACGGCCGGGCGTGCCGCGGGGACCTGTCGGCCTTCGGTCCACGGGCGCGCCGACTGGCTGTCGGCGGGCCCGTGTTGTCTATCGGCCCACGGGGTCCCCGCGGCGATGCGCGGTGCTCCCGCTCCGATGGGTGACCGTCCGCCGCGTGGCGCGAGGCTTCCCGATTGGTGGGATCGGGCTCCCTGGTGAACGGTCGGGTCCATCGGATGTTGGATCATCGTGGCGAGGAGCCGGAGTCGCTGTCAACTGCGGGCTGACCAGCGGAAACAGGACGAATCCGCAGGTCGTGCGGCCTGCGTCGGCTACGCGCAGTGTTCGGACGATCGCTCACCGCTCTGCATGTCGTGGCAAACACGCCGGTCAGCGTGGCACGGCGGGGACCGCGGCCGGGCGTCCCCCGACGAGCAACCCCCGGCAGTCCGGCAGTGCGCGGTCCGGCCCGAGGGCTGGCAGGGGCGGGACACCCGAGGCCGGATCGGTCGACCACCGGGCGACCCGGTCATCGCCATCCTGCTGCTGCCACCCGTCGGTGACCGCGAACCAGGCCAGGTGCGCCGCGGCACCGACGGCGATGCGGCCCACCTCAGGCCGCCCGGCACACCGCCACCCGCCGCGCGTCGCCGCAGCGACGGCATGCCGCAGGCTCGGGGCCTGAACCGGGTCCGGATGTGCCGACGCGTCCCGGACGCTCGCCCAGCCGGCAAGCGGGGTCACCGGGGAGTCGGAACCGAACACCAAGGGGATGCCGGCCCGGGTGAAGTCGGCGAACCGGTTCAGCTGGCCGGCACGATCGGATCCGAGGCGTTGTTCATACATCCCGCCCGGTCCCCCCCAGGTGGTGGCGAACGCCGGTTGGACACTGGCGGTGACACCGAGGCGGGCGAATCCGGCCAGCAGCTCGTCAGGTATCAGCTCGGCATGTTCCAGTCGCGGTGCGGTTGCCGCCACAGCAGCGACGCCGACCTGCCCGGCGGCGAGTGCGAGCCCGTCGGCGACGGCCGCGGCGGCCCGATCCCCGATCAGGTGGAACCCGGTCCGCACCCCGGCCAGGGCGCAGGCCGCAACATGGGCCGCGATGCCGGCCGCGTCCAGGTACAGATCGCCAGCCGAGCCGGGCAGATCCGTGTAGTCGGCCCGCAGCGCGGCGGTGCGGGACCCGAGTGACCCGTCGACGCAGAGGTCCCCCCCGCAGCCGGTTGCCCCAGCAGCGATGGCCGTCGCCACCCCGCCTGAGTCGGCATGCTGGCCCCACCACGCGGCCACCAGCGGGCGAACCATCCGGTGGGGCGCTGCGGCCGATCCGGGCCCGCGGTCGTCGTCAGCCGGGCGCAGCAGCACCCCGAGCTCGTCCAGCAGGCTCAGATCGTCCAGGTCGGCCAGCTGCGGTGCGGCCATCTCGTGGACCAGCCCGACTCCCCGTGCCGCGGCGAGATCCAGGGCGGCGATGAGCAGCCCGCACCGGTCCGCGCGGGTGAGCAGGTCGGCAAGCAGTCGCGGCAGCGACAGGGCGCCCGGGCGGTCATCCCAGTGGACCAGGCTCGTGGGGGCATCAGGCGGCGCACCGATCCGGCCCGCCGCCGACACTGCGCCCGCGCCGCCGGCAACCGCAGCCACCGGACCGGTGACCAGGGCGGAGTGCACGTCGATCCGGCCGAGGAAGACCGGCCGGCCACCGGCTGCCCGGTCCAGCTCCGCTCGACTCGGCAGTCGCGGCTCGTTCCAACCGCTGTCGTTCCAACCGCTGTCGTCCCAGCCGAAGCCGAGCACGGTGCGGTCGGGGTCCAGCGATGCTGCCGCGAGCGCCACCGCGTCCAGCAGTTGGGCCGCGGACCTGACGCGGGACAGATCTGGGACGCCGACGGCCAGGCCGGTGGCGGCCAGATGGACATGGGAGTCGACGAACGCCGGCATGAGCAGGCAGCCGTCGAGGTGAACCGTTCGCGTGACCGCGCCGGCACCTTCGAGCAGCGCATCGGCACCGGCCTCGTCGCCGATCCAGGCGATGCGCCCGTCGCGCACCAGCACCGCGGTGGTGGGCGCACCGACGGCGTACACCGGGCCCCCGCGCAGCAGCAGGCTCTTGCCGGTGTGGGTCACGTTGCCCCGGGCGCGGTGATCGCTCGGGCGGACCGGATCGGTCAGCGGGCGCGTCGGGGGCGGTGCGCAGCGGCGGGATCGCCCGATCCGCCGAGTCGGCGCAGGTTGTCCAGCAGCTTCGCCGCACCTGGCCCGGAAGGATCCGGGGTCGCGTAGCGGATCCGCGCGAGTTCGCCCGGCTGGTCCGGCCCAGTGCGCTGTTCGGCCGGCGCCGCACCGGCGTACCCGGCCCGATCGCGCGTTGGGCGGCTACGTCCCGGGCTACCGGTCAGCGGCACACTGCTCATCGCGAACTCCGCCTCTCCCGAACCCATGTGGCTAACGATCTTTCACCGAGCCCGGTGCGTTGCAGCAACGGCGCTCGCCGGCTTACTGAGAACCCACGGTAGCCCGCCGCGCGGGGACCGGGCGCCGGATCACAGCACGAGAACCCGCAGCGTGTCGGCCGCCTGCGCCAACGCCGAGCGCACGTCCGGGGTCCAGAGCAGCCCGAAACTGCTGTCCGGGCCGTCGAGACTCACACAGCCGATCACCTCCGATCCGGTGGCGGCGTCCTGGATCAGCGGAGCGGCCAGCACGGAACCGTACTTGCCGGCCAGCGAGCGGAACTCACCCCAGGTGAAGCCGTCGCGCACCGACTCCGGGACCGTCTGCCACCGCTCGCGCGGGACCGCCCGCCAGGCCCCGGTCAGCGCGGCCACGTCCTGCCCAACCACCTCCCCCGTGCTCACGCACAGCCCGATGACCCCCTTGCCCGGGCGCCAGATCACTCCGGAGGCGGTGGGTCGTCGCGAGGCCCGTTCCCGGACCACCCGGACCAGCCGCAGCCGATCCGCCCGCCGGCCCGGCAGCAGCGCGCCGAGCAGGTTGGCCAGCGCCGCACCCGGTGGCCAGCGGTCGGCGCGCAGCAGGTAAAGGGCCAGCCCGAGCTCCCGGGTGTCGAGGTCGGTGAGGTCCTGCACGGTGTAGGCGACCGAGCGCAGCACGAAGGAGACCCGCTCGTGCAGGGCCGCGTCGCGCCTTCTGCGCCAGGCGGCCACCGCCCCGAGCGTCGTACTGACGAAGGCCAGCAGGGCGCTGACCGCGACCGCCGCGGCCCGCACCGCCAGCGAGGGGTTTACCAACTCCAGCTGGGTGAGCCCCAGCAGCGTCGCGGTGAGCGCGGCGACCGCGGCGGCGGCCACGGCGGCCACCAACCGGGGGGTTCCGCTGGAGTGCCCGGTCACTGCAGGCTCCGGTGCGTCGTGGTCATGATCGGCTCAGCGTGTCAGCCACCACCGACAGGATCCCCGCCCCGCGCCCGCTCAGGTGTCCCGCGCCTGCTCAGGTGTCCCGCGCCTGCTCAGGTGTTCAGGCGGACCAGGTCGTGTGTCGTCGTGTTCACCGCTTCGGTCCCGTCCTCGGTGACCAGCACGATGTCCTCGATCCGGGCGCCGAACCGGCCGGCCAGGTAGATCCCCGGCTCGACGCTGAACGCCATGCCCACCTCGAGCAGCGTGTCATTGCCGTGCAGGATCCAGGGCGGCTCGTGCCCGTCCAGGCCGATGCCGTGGCCGGTGCGGTGGGGGAACGCCTCGCCGTATCCGGCGGCTTCGATCGGCGCGCGGGTGGCATCGTCGACCGATCCCGCACTGACCCCCGCGCGGGCCGCGGCCACCCCGCCCTGCTGCGCGGACTGCAACACCTCATAGAGAGCCAGGAATGCCGGGTCCGGTTCGCCGAGGACGTAGGTGCGGGTGCAGTCTGACCGGTAGCCGGAGTCGAGGATGCCGCCGATGTCGACCACCACCGGGTCGCCGGCCTCGATGACCCGGTCGGACACCCCGTGGTGTGGGCTGGCGCCGTTCGGTCCGGACCCGACGATGACAAAGTCGACCTCGGCGTGTTCGCCGGTGATGGCCGCGGCCAGGTCGGCGCCCACCTCGCGTTCGGTGCGCCCGGGCCGCAGCCACTCCCCCATCCGGGAATGCACCCGGTCGATCGCCGCCCCGGCCGTGCGTAGCTGGTCCAGCTCGAAGGGGTCCTTGACCAGGCGCAGTCGGTCCAGGACCTGCCCGGCCACCACAGGACGGGCATTCGGCAGCGCGGCGGCCAACGCGAGCAGGTGCCGGGCCTGCATGGTGTCGTCGACGCCCAACACCCTCGGCTCGTCCCTGGTGCGCGCGCGCAGCTGGTCGGCCACGAGCCGCGCCGGGTCCTCCGTTTCGGCCCAGGTGAGCAGGCTCAGCCCGTCACGGACCGCCGGGGAGTCCAGCGCACCGGTCCGTTCCAGCTCCGGCACCAACAGGAACGGCTCACCGGCCGCGGGCAGTACCAACGCGGTCAGCCGTTCGCTGATCATCGCGTCATAGCCGGCCAGGTAGCGCAGCGCGGTGCCGGGCGTCAGCACCAGGGCGTCGATCCCGGCCGCCGGCATCGCCGCCACCGCCGCGGTCACGCGCTGTGGCAATTCGGCGGCTGTCTGCAGTGGCGGCTGATTCACCCGTACCAGCCTATTTGTCGGCCGCGCTCAGCTCGGCACTCATGCGGCGACGTGCGGGGCCACGCGGGTTTCAGGATCGTGCCGGACCAGCCAGGATGGGCAGCCGGTCGCGGGGTGGCGGCAGGCGGCTGATGCCGCCGCACCGCCCCTGCGGCAAAGCCGGGGCTGGCAGACGATGCCGCCGGACAGGCGGGGAACGGACAGGACACAGGCATGGATCGGGCAACCACGGCGGTGACAGCCGGCCGACCCACCGGTCCGGGAGCGGTGCTCAACACGCCCCCGGTGCTGGCGTCGACGTTCCGCGACGGCGGAGAGATCGGGTACGGCCGGCACGGCAACCCCAGCTGGCAGGCGCTGGAGGAGGCCGTCGCGGCATTGGAACAGGGTGCCGGGGCGGTCGCGTTCAGCAGCGGGCAGGCGGCCAGTGCAGCGGTGCTGGCCGGGCTGCCCACCGGCGCACGGGTGATCGGCCCGGCCGTCGGCTATCTGGGCACGCGAGCACTGCTCGCACAGCTGGCCGAGCGTGGCGCGATCGCGGTGCAGCTGGTCGAGGTCACCGATACGGCCGCGGTGATCGACGCGCTGACCGCCAACGGCCATGCCGACCTGCTGTGGTTGGAATCGCCGACCAATCCGCTGCTGGGTGTGGCCGACCTACCCGCTCTGTGCGGGGCCGCGCGGCAGGCCGGCACCACCGTCGTCGTGGACAGTACGTTCGCCACTCCGCTGCGCCAGCGCCCACTGAACCTGGGTGCGGACCTGGTGGTGCACAGTGCCACCAAGTTCATCGGCGGTCACTCCGATCTACTGCTGGGACTGGTGGTTGCGGCCGCTGCCGACGATGTTGACCGGCTGCGATCGCAGCGCACGCTGACCGGCGCGGTGCCCGGCACGGCCGAGGCATTCCTGACGCTGCGCGGGCTACGGACCCTCGATGTCCGGCTGGCGCGGGCCGAGGCCAGCGCAGGCGAACTGGTACGTCGGCTACGAGAGCACCCGGGAATCGCCTGGGTCCACTACCCCGGACTGGCCGATTCGGAGCAGCGCTCCCGGTTGGCGGCGCAGAGCGATGGACCCGGAGCGGTGCTCGCCTTCGAGACCACTGCTCACGACGCCCGGCAGACTGGTGAGAAGGTGTTGGCCGGCCTGCAGCTGATCGTGGCCACCACCAGCCTGGGCGGGGTCGAGACCACCCTGGACCTACGGGTCCGCTGGCCCGGGGAGGATCCCCGGCGGCCCGGGCTGCTACGGATGTCGGTTGGGCTGGAGAATGTGGACGACATCTGGGCGGATCTCCGCGCAGCGTTGGATGCCGCGCTGGCCGACCCGGGCGCCGATACCGGGGGCGATTCGGTGGCGGACCCGGCAGGCGATCCGATGGGCGATGCCCGGCCCGCCACGCCGACGAACTCCGGAGGTTCCCGATGACCCGCCTGATGCTCGTCGACACGGCCTCGGCATACTTCCGCGCCTTCCACGGCATCCCTACCACTGTTCGCTCCCCGGACGGGCGGCCGGTCAACGCGGTGCGCGGGCTACTGGACATGCTCGCCCATTTCGTCGCGACGCGGAGCCCGGACGAGCTGGTCTGCTGCTGGGATGTGGACTGGCGCCCGGCGTGGCGGGTGGGGTTGGTGCCCAGCTACAAGTCACACCGGGTGGCCGACGAGCACGGCGGGCCGGACGGCAGTGTCGGCGCCGAGCAGGTGCCGGACGAACTGGTCGGGCAGATCGCGATGATCCGGGAGGTACTTGCTGCCGCCGGCATCCCCGTCGTCGGGGCCGAGGGATACGAGGCCGACGACGTGATGGCGACGCTGGCCAGTGACGGGGTTCGCCGGGGTCGCGACGTCGACCTGGTGACCGGTGACCGGGACCTGTTCCAGCTGGCCCGACGCAGCCCGGATGGCGGCAGCGTGGTCCGCGTCGTCTACACCGGTCGCGGTAACGCCCGGGCACTGGTCCTGGACGAGGACGCCATCGCGAGTCGGTACTCCATCCCCCCGCGGACCTACGCGGAATTCGCCACCCTCCGGGGGGATCCCAGCGACGGGTTGCCCGGCGTCCCCGGGGTCGGGGACCGGACCGCTTCCCAACTGCTGAACCGCTTCGGCACCCTGGCCGCGATCCTGTCCGCGGCGCGAGCCGGTGACCCGGGGATGACGCCGGCGGTCCGATCCAAGCTGTTGGCGGTCGCCGACCAGATGCCGGCGATGCGCCAGGTGGTCGGGGTGGTGCCGGATGTGGGCGTGGACGTGCCGGCGGGCGGATGGCCGTTGCCGAACCTGCCCGCGGACCCCGGCTGGTGGTCCCGGTTGGTCAGCGAACACGGACTTGGCGGCTCGGCCGACCGGCTCGCCGCGGCCCTCGGGTGGCCGCCGGGACGCTGAGCGGCTTCGGGTGGCCGCCGGGACGCTGAGCGGCCACGGGGCCCGGCGCCGCCAGTTCAGCCGGTCTTCGGGGCGAAGGCGCAGAACTCGTTGCCCTCCGGATCGCTGAGCACCCACCAGCCGATGTCGCCGCCGGGCTCGCGGAGCACGGTGGCGCCTGCGCCGACCAGTCGCGACGGGTCGGAATCGGCGAGGTCGACATCCCAGTGCCACCGGTTCTTGGTGGTTTTCGGCTCCGCCACCGGCTGGAACACCAGGGCGTCGAAGGGGAAGCCGGCCGCACCGGTGATCCAGTCGCAGCCGTCCTCGGACTCCACCCGCCCACCGAGGACCCGGGACCACCATGCGGCCTGCGCGGCCGGGTCGGCGCTGTCCACCACGACCTCGAACACCCCGACCGCGTCCGGTGCGGCGTCCTGCTCCCGTGCTGGGAACGCACAGAACAGGGTGCCCTCAGGGTCGGCGAGCACCCACCACGGCTCGTCGGGCAGCGGCTGGCGGACCAGTCGAGCTCCCGCGTCGACCAATCGGTCGGGAGCCGACCCGGGTAGACGCAGGTCCAGATGGATCCGGGTCTTCACACTGCGCGGCTCCGGAACCTGGTCGATCCACATCTGGCGGCCATCCGTCGGTTCGGACGGGTCGAGGCGCACGGCCAACTCGCCGAGGTCCACGACGCCCAGTCCCAGCACGTCGGCCCAGAACCGCCCCAGCGCGTGGGCATCCTCGGCGTCGGCGCACAGGTCCTTGAAGTAGGCAATCCGTTCGGAGCCCTGATCTGTCTGGTTGCTCGTCACGGCTTCAGCCTCCCTCGCGAAAGCCACCTCGCCCACCGCGGCAACGCGCAGTCAGTCCCCGACGGTGCTGGCGTAGGCGACCACCCCACGACGCAGCGCCCCGATCGCGGCCCGCGCGGTACTGGCCAGGGCCGGTTCGCCGCGCCGATCGGCGGCCGTCATTACCTGGTCGGCCAGGTCCAGGACCTGCTTGATCTGGCGGATGAAGTCGCCCGCGGAAACCCCGGACTCGGTGAGCACGTCATCCAGTGACGCCCCGGATGCCCACCGCCAGCTCAACCAGGCGAAACCGGGATCGGGCTCGCGTTGCGTCGGGAGCCGGAGCTCGCGTTCCAGGCTCACCAGCTCCGACCAGGCGTCCCCGGTCAGCTGCAGCGCCTCGCGAACCGCCTGGTCCGGGACGCGGGCCGGGGCGTCCTCCTCCCGCCGCGCGGTGTAGGTCAGCGCGGACAGGCAGGCGGCCAGCTGTGCCGGGTCCAGCCCGGACCAGATCCCGCGTCGCAGACACTGCGCGACCAGCAGGTCCAGTTCGGCATAGACGTCGAGCAGCAGCGCGCCGTCCTCGGTCAACTGATCGCCGTCGAGGTAACTCAGCCGGTCCAGGACCCGGCAGACCCGGTCGAAGGTGCGGGCGATCGTTCCGGTCCGCGACCCCACCCGTTCCCGCAACTGCTCGGTGTCGACGAGTAGTCGGTCGTAGCGGGCGGCCCAGCGCAGGTGCGCGTCCCGGTCGGCGCAGCCGTGACAGGGGTGGCTACTGACCGCGCGTCGGGCGGCGGTGAGCTCCGCCTCACCGGACGGGGCTGCAGCAACAGCCGGGGCAGGGTCGCTGGATTGGGCAGAGCCGCCGGTCGGGTCAGCGTCGTCAGCCGGGGCACCGGGGCTGGCCCCGACCAGGGCCTCCCGGGCGGCGGCGACCAGGTCACGGCGGGCGCGGGTGTCACGCGCGTCGAACCCACGCGGCACCCGGACCGTGGTCACTGCGACGACGGCGCGCTGGAACTGGGCCGCGGTGAGCCGACGCACCTGCCGGTCCAGGCCCAGCACCAGCGGGCGCGGGTCCCCGCCGATCGGGCGTAGTACCGCGTCGGCACCTGACCGGGAGCGGTCCGGGTTGACGTCCGGGTCCAGCACGATGACCGGGCCGGGGTGTTTGCCGCCGGGGACGACGATGATCTCGCCAGCGCGTAGCGAGGCCAGTGAGTCCAGCACCGCGCTGCGGCGCCCGGCCACGCGTCGGGAGTCCACGGCGGTACTGAGCGTGTCGACCCGGGCGCGCAGCCGGGCGTACTCCAGCAGGTCGCCCAGGTGGCAGTGGGCGCTCTCGGCGTATCCGGCCAACGCCTGCTCGTTACGTCGGATCCGTCGGACCAGCCCCAGCACGTCCCGGTCGGCCTGGAACTGCGCGAACGAGCTCTCCAGCAGCACCCGGGCCTGCGCCCGCCCGGAGCGTCGGACCAGGTTGGCGGCCATTCCGTAGCCGGGTCGGAAACTGGAGCGCAGCGGGTAGGTGCGGGTGGACGCCAGCCCGGCCACCGCCGCCGGGTCCAGCCCGGACTGCCAGAGCACCACCGCGTGCCCGGCCACGTCGATGCCGCGGCGCCCGGCCCGGCCGGTCAGCTGGGTGTACTCCCCCGCTGTGATGTCGGCGTGGGTGTCCCCGTTCCACTTGACCAGCCGTTCCAGCACCACCGAGCGGGCCGGCATGTTGATCCCCAGAGCGAGGGTCTCGGTGGCGAAGACCACTTTGACCAGGCCCTCGGCGAAAAGCTGCTCCACGACCTCCTTCAGCGTCGGCAGCACGCCCGCGTGGTGGGCGGCGACCCCGGCCTCCAGCGAGTCCAACCAGTCGTGGTAGCCGAGGATGTGCAGGTCCTCGTCGGGGATCACCGCGCAGCGCCGCTCGGCGTACTCGCGGATCCGGGCACGTTCGGCGGCGTTGGTGAGCCGCACCCGGGCACCGCGCAGCTGGCTGACCGCGGCGTCGCACCCGGCCCGGCTGAACACGAACACGATGGCCGGCAGCAGTGCGCTGGCTTCCAGCCGCTCCACGACGTCCACGCGGTCCGGGGTGTGGGAGGAGCGACGCGGCCCGGATCTCCCAGAACCCCCGCGCCCAGCCTGTCCCGCGCGCCCGTAGCCGCCCCGGTGCCGTGGTCCGTGACGCCCGCCGCGGTCGGCGGTGCGCTGTTGACGGACCTCGTCGCCGGCCAGGCGCACCAGTCGGGGATTGACGACGGCCTGCTGACCGACCGCGTCCGTACTGGGGGCTGCGCTGCCGGTAGCCGGCGGGGCGGTGCCCGGAGCCGGCGCGGCGGTGCCCGCAGCCTGCGCGGCCGGGGGGCGGGCGAACAGGTCCACCAGATGGTCGTCGACAAGCACGTGCTGGTGCAGCGGGACCGGGCGGTGCTCGGAGACCACCAGTTCGGTATCGCCGCGGACCTCGCCCAGCCAGGCGCCGAACTCCTCGACGTTCGAGACCGTCGCGGAGAGCGCGACCATCTGCACCGTCGGTGGCAGGTGGATGATCACCTCCTCCCAGACGACGCCGCGGGACCGGTCGGCCAGGTAGTGCACCTCGTCCATGACGACGAACCCGAGGCGGTCCAGGGTCGGGCTGCCCGCGTAGAGCATGTTGCGCAGCACCTCGGTGGTCATCACCACCACCGGCGCGTCGCCGTTGATGCTGCTGTCCCCGGTGAGCAGGCCGACGGCGCCGTCGCCGTGACGGGCCACCAGGTCGGTGTACTTCTGGTTGCTCAGCGCCTTGATCGGGGTGGTGTAGAAGCATTTGGTGCCCTCGGCGAGGGCGAGATGGACCGCGAACTCCCCGACCACCGTTTTCCCGGACCCGGTCGGGGCGGCCACCAGCACCCCGGACCCGGATTGCAGTGCCCGACAGGCGTCCCGTTGAAACGCGTCCATGGCAAACGGCAGGGTGGCCGCGAACTCACTGAGCCGGTCGGTGGCCGACCTGCGCGCCCGCGCGTACCGGGCGGCGGGTGAGTCGTCGAGCTCCTCCGGAACGGCGCTCACTTCGCCGACGCTAGTCCGCCGGGGTGTCCGGCAGGGTGTTCGGCAGGGTGTCCGGCACCTCGACGCGGCCCCGTGCCGGGTCCTTCCCGCAGAACACGCGGACAGCCCCCCGGACGCAGCTCAACGACACCGGGAGGGTGACGAACGGCTCTCCGTCGGCGTAGCTGAGGACCTTCCGGTCGGCGGTGACGGCCACGCGCGTGCCCCGGTAGCGGTGCACCACGGGTAGTCGCAGGTGGCTGCCGGTGAACACCCGGGGGAACAGGGTGAGCAGGCGCAGCGGGGACAGTTCGTCGACGACCAGCACGTCCAGCTGACCGTCGGTGGGGTCCGCGCCGGTCAGCATCGCCAGTCCCCCGCCGTAGTAGGCGGTGACCCCGACGGTGACCATTTCGGCGCGGTGCCGGTGCGCGACCCCGTCGACGCTGACGGTGACGTCGATCCCCCGGGTGTCGCCCAGTTCGGCCAACACCGCGGCGCTGTACCGGGCGCCGCCGCGGGGAAAGCGCATCCGGTTCGCCCGCGCGTTGACCCGACTGTCGAAGCCGGCCGACATCACCTCGGCGAACCAGCGCGGAGGGCTGTCGGTCTCGTTCCCGGTCCCGCCGTCGCTGGTGTCGCCAGAGCCCGTCCGAGGCGGCCGGTCCAGTCGGGCCAGGTCCAGGGCTACCGGGGCGGTGGTGGCGATCAGGTCGATTGCCGCAGCGCTGTCACGGCGGGGGATGCCCAGGGCCCGGGCGTAGTCGTTTCCGCTGCCGGACGGCACGATGCCCAGCGCCGTGTCGGTACCGGCCAGGTGTTGGACAGCCAGGTGGATCAGGCCGTCCCCACCGACAGCGACAACCACGTCGGTTCCGGTGGCGACCGCTTCGCCCACCAGCTTCCCGGTGTGCGCTGCCGTGTCGCCCGCCAGCACTGAGACCGCGTCCCCGCGGGCGATCAGCCGGTCGGCCACCATCTGCCCGGTCGCGCCGGAGCGCCCGCGCCCGCTGGCCGGATTGACCAGCACCGCCACCCGGCGTCCCGCCGAGGTGAAATGTCCCGGCTCTGCGGCCGTCACCGCGAGGCGTTGCCCACTGCCCGACGGCCGCTTCCCGTCACCGGTCAGAGTTCCTCGTTGCGGGTCGGCTCGATCGGGCTGGCCTCGTCGTCGGCGAACTGTTCATAGTCCGGTTCGTTGGACAACAACCCGCGCCGTCGGTCGTTGAAGTAGCAAACCCCCAGGGCCATCGCGAACAGGACGACCACCGGGATCGCCAATAACAGCATCGACCCCGGGTCCGGAGAGGGGCTCGCCATGGCCGACAGCACGAAAATGATGAGAATCGCAACACGCCAGCCCTTGACGAGGGTGCGCGCCGGCAGGACACCGACCATGTTCAGCGCCACCAGCAACACCGGCAACACGAACATGATGGCAAAGCCGAGGATCATCTTCGTGGCGAAGGCGATGACGTTGTCGATCCCCTGGACCGCCGACGCGCCGCGCGGGGTCAGGTCGACGAGGAACCGGATGGCCACCGGGATGACCCGGGTTGCAAGGTAGCCGCCGAGAACGAACAGCGGAAGCGCGGCTCCGAGGAATCCGAAGGCGTATTTCTTCTCGGTCTTCTTCAGGCCAGGCATGATGAACGCCCAGAGCTCATACATCCAGACGGGCGCCGCCAGCGCCAACCCGACAAAGAAGGCGATCTTGACGTGGATGTTGAAGCCCGAGGTAATGGTGTCAAAGTTGACAGTAACAAGGCTCGCGTTGCCACGCTCGGCGGCAACCCCGTTATAGGGCCCAATGAGAAAATCAATCACGCGGCCGTAGAGCACCCACCCGGCGACCCCACCCAGCAGGATCGCCCCGAAGCTGACGAAGATGCGGTTCCGGAGCTCACGGACGTGCTCAATCAGGGGCATGTGCCCCTCTGGGTCGCGGTCACGGCGGTTGCGCGATCCGGTGTTCGGCGTGATGGTATCGGTCATCTCAGCACCCCGGGTCCGGTTGCACCGTCACGGCCGGAGGCTTCCCAGTCGAACGGCGCTTGCCGGATCAGGCCCGATTGGTCTCGGCGGGCTGACGGTCCGCAACCGGGGCCGCACTGGCGGCCTCCGCGACACTCGGCTGAGTGCTGACGCTGGGCGCCGGACGGGTCGATTCCCCGGTGTCGGAGTCGCGGCGGCTGGTGCCGGCTTCCACGGCGGGCTTGTCGTCGTCTTCGGTGAGGTCCTTGATCTCGCTCTTGAAGATCTTCAGAGACCGGCCGACCGCGCGGCTGGCGTCGGGCAGACGCTTGGCCCCGAACAGCAGTACCAGCACGGCCAGCAGAACGACGAGGTGCCAACCTTCAAACAGCCCACGGAAGCCCACGATGAACCCTCTCAGACGATCGGCGGACGGCCGCCGTGACCGGCGGGGTCCCTGCGGTCACTGTAGACCGCGACCAACCCCTGGGGGCTGGCGATGAGAGGGATTCGGTGCGTGGCGAACCGCGGCTTGCCCAGCGCGGACGAGTGATCTCTCACGCCGCTCGACAACGGTGGGCAACCCTGAGGCGCCGCTTGAGGTCGGGGTGTCAGTACTGGGCGAGCGCGGCCCGGGCGGCGGCCCGCACGTCCGCCACCAGCTCCGGAGGGTCCACGACCCGGCCGTCGGCGCCGAGGCGCAACACCAGTCGCCGCAGAAAGCGCGGGTCGGCCACCCGCATCCGGATCAGCTGTCCGCCGTCGGGCAGCTCGGCCACCGACTCGACCGGGTAGTACTCCCCCACCCAGCGGGCGGCAGCGCTGACCTGCAGGGTCGCGACCGGGTCGGTCGGTGACGGGCGGAACACGCTGCCCGGGCCGGACCGGTCGCCGGCCGGGTCGGCGGCGGGCGGGTCGGCCGGTTCGTCCAGCACCTGCGCCTGCAGGATGCGATCCAGCAGGAACAGCCGATTGCCCTCGGCGCGGTGACACCACGCATCCAGGTAGGTCCGGCCGCCCGCGGTGACCAGCTGCCGTGGGTCGACGTCACGTTCGGTCACTTCGTCGCGGGTCAAGCCCGCGTAGCGCAGGTGCAGCCGCCGCCGCTGGTCCAGGCCACGGTGCACGGCGGCCACGACGGCGGGCTCGGGTTGCTGGTCCAGGGTCACCTCCAGCGGCACGTCACCGCCGGCCGGCGCCACCGTCGGCGCCCCTGTCACAGCTCCGGCTGCGGCGCTCCCGTGAGCCGGCGGCGCCCCGGTTGTCCGTCGCGGCCCACGGTCACCCTCGACGCTCGCGCGCGGCCCGGATTCCACGACGGCGGCCAGCTTGCCCAGCACCCGGTTGACCGCATCCCGGTCCGATTTCGGCGCGCTCTCGCGCAGCGCCCGCACGGCCACGACCAGCGCGGCTGCCTCGGTCGCGTCCAGCCGGAGCGGCGCGGCCAGGTAGTCGGCGTTGGTGACGGTGACCGTGCCGGACCCCGCAACGGCGTCCATGTCGACCTCGATGAGATCGCCCATCGACAGGCCCGGCAGCCCGCAGAACCACAACACCCGCAGGTCGGCGATCACCTGCCGCTCGCTGACCCCGAAAGCCACTGCCACCTGCGAGAGCCGCACCCCGCGGTTGGCCTGCAGATACGGCAGCATCGCCAGCAACCTGCCGACCTGCGCGGCGCTGCCGCTGCCGGCGGCGCTCACGACGCCCCAGCCGTCTGGGTCAGCCGGTCGATGACGGCGGCCCGCACCGGCGGCGGCCCCAGTACGACAGCGTCCGCGCCGTACCCGGCGACCTCGTCGGCCAGCGCGCCCGGGCTGCTGAACGGCACCTCCAGCAGTTCCCAGCCGGGCGCGTCCGCCACGACGGGACCGGCGCGGTTGCGCAGGCCGAGGACCGTGCCCACCCGGACCCGCAGCTGCGCGGTTCCCGACGGACTGCCCTGCGGGTCCAGGCTGGTCAGCGCGGCGCGGACGGCCCCAGCGGGTGCCGCGGGCACCGGGCCTGGCCCTATCGTGGTGACCTCGCCGACGATGCGGCCCAGTCGGTAGGTACGGCGGTCGGTCCGGTCCACGTCGTACCCGACCAGGTACCACCGCCCGCGCCACAGTCCCAGCCCCCACGGGTGCACCGAGCGGACGGCGGTGTCCGGGGAGCCGGAGCCGCGGTAGGCGAAGCGCACCGGCCGTCGGTGGACGGCCGCGTCGAACAGCGGCCCGAACGCCGGTTCGCTGGCGACCAGCCGCGGCTCGACCACCGAGAGGGCGGCCCGGTCGGTGGCCACCCCGGCGGCACCCAGTTTGCGCAGCGCGGATTCGGTCGCCGAGGCCAGTCCGGCCTGCTGCCACACCCGGGCGGCCAGGCCGAGCACCGCCGCCTCGTCCGGTTGCAGGTGCAGCGGGGGCAGCTGGAACCGTTCCCGGCGGATCCGGTAGCCGAACTCGTCGTCGAAGTACCGGTCGGCACTGCCGGTCTCCACTGGCACTCCCAGCTCGCGCAGTTCCTCCTTGTCGCGCTCGAACATCCGCTCGAATGCCTCATCCGACTGGTTGGCATAGCCCTCGACGGTGGCGCGGATCCGTTCCCGCGACAGGTAGGTGCGCGCGACGAGCAGGCAGATGGTCAGGTTCAGCAGCCGCTCGCTCTTGCGTCCGGACACGTCGGCGACGATAGGTCGCCGCTGCCACCGCACGCCGTCTGCGACACGCTGCGCGTGGCTAGGGTCGCGCCCTGTGCTGACATGGCGGGCGGGGACGGTGGCCGCGCTCGGCCCGTCGTGGGGCGGCGAGCGCGGTGCGGTGCAGCTGACGGTGCGGCTTTCCGAGCCCGACGCCGGCGCCGCGGTTCCCGCGCTGGCCTATCCGGGCGTGGTGGGGCATCCGCAGGTCGGGGATCGGGTGCTGCTGAACACCCGCGCGCTCGACGACGGGCTGGGTACCGGGGGCTATGCCCTGGTCGTGGCCCTGCCGGACCGGCTCCCCGATCCGGCCGCCGGGCCGGGGCACCTGGTCAAACAGCGCTATTCCCCGTTGCAGCAGACGGTCGCCGGCGCCGACGAGCAGGGTTCGCCGTGGCACTCCCAGCTGCGCGACGCCGATGATCTGGCGGGGCTGCCGGTGGTGGTGGCCGACCTGCACTCCGCGCTGCCGGCGGTGGTCGCCGGGATCCGCGCGGTCGCGCCGACGCTGCGGGTCGGCTACGTCATGACCGACGGTGGTGCGCTGCCGCTGGCCGTCTCGCGAACCGTGGCTGCCCTGCGCGAAGCCGGCTGGTTGATCAGCACCGTTACCACCGGTCAGTCCTGGGGTGGGGATCTGGAGGCGGTCAGCGTGCACTCGGGTCTGCTGGCCGCCCGAATCGCCGGTGCCGTCGACGTCGTCGTGCTGACCCAGGGGCCGGGCAACCTGGGAACCGGCACCCGCTGGGGCTTCTCCGGGGTGGTCGCCGGGGAGGCGGTCAACGCCGCGGCGCTGCTGCAGGGACGTCCGGTGGCCGCGCTGCGGGTCTCCGCCACCGACCCCCGGGTGCGTCACCGCGGGGTTTCCCACCACAGCCTGACCGCTTACGGCCGGGTCGCACTGGCCGCCGCCGATGTGGTCGTACCGGTCCTGACCGGCGGGTTGGCGGGGTTCGGTGAGCTGATCCGGGGGCAGGCCCGGCCACTGGCCGCACGGCACCGTTTGATCGAGGTCGCCACCGATGGGCTGGCCGAGGCGATTGCCACGTCGCCGGTTGCGGTGTCCTCGATGGACCGGGACTACCAGGCCGACCCGGCCTGCTTCCTGGCCAGCGCGGCGGCCGGCCGGCACGCCGCGAACCTGGCCCAGGCGGCCGCGACCCCGTGACCCGGACACCACGACCAGGCGCCGCTCAGGACACGGCGAGCAGGTCGAACACGAACACGATGCTGTCGGTCGGCTTGACGTCACCGGAGGTCTGGATGCCCAGCGGCGGGGTAGCGACCACCATCACCCGGCTACCGACCGGCTGACCCAGCAACGCCTTGTCCGCGGCCGGAATCAGTTGCCCGGTTCCCACCGCGACCGGGCTCGGGCCGCCGTTCTTCCAGGTGTCGGTGACCTGCTTGCCACTGGCCCACACCTCCGCGACCGCCTGCACGCTCACCGTGTCGCCCTTGACGATCGGCTTGCCCGTGCCCTTGATGAGCACCTGGGTCACGTTGGCCTTCGGGGCGGGTCCGGCCGGCTTGGCGAGCCCGGTGGGGACGCCGTCCCTCAGAGTCACGGCGGGCAGGTTCGGCGGCGGGGTGACCGCGGTGCCCTGGGCCTTGGTCAGCGGGGTCTGCGTCCCCTCGACGTCGACGACGAAGACGAGGGTATCGGTGCCCTGGATCCCGGCCTGCGTTGAGCCCTGCGGCCCATAACCGTCCTGCGGGGGGATGGCGATCAGCACGCGGCTGCCGACCTTCTGCCCGACCAGGCCCTTGATGAAGCCGGGCACCAGATGCCCGTCGGCGAGGGTGAAGCTGGCCTTGGCGACGTGCTTGAACGCCGGGTCGACGGAGCTGTCGAACGCCTTGCCGGTGCGGCCGTTGATACCGGTGTAGTTGACGCTGACGATCTGACCCTTCTGCACCACTGCGCCGGTGCCCTCGGTCAGCACCTTCGCCACCGTGTCGGCCACCGCGAACGGCGGGGTGAAGGTGACGGTGGGCAGCTTGTTGCGCTCCCCGGTGACCGTGACGTCGGCCAGTTTCCCGGTCGGCGCCGGCGCCGGGCTGGCCGGGGTGCTCGGCGCGGCCGAGCCGCTCGCGCCCGCCGAACTGCTGGGACCGGCCGAACTGCTGGGACCCGCCGTGCCGCTGGGACCACCCGAACCGCTGGCCGCGGCGGCCGAACTCGCGGACGGGGTGGCCGGCGAGGCCCCGCTCTGGCTGGAGTTAGAAGATCCGCAGCCGGCCGCTACCAGGAGGGCGGCCGCAGCGGCCGCACCCACGGTCGTGCGGGCGAGGGCGGGAACAGTCAGTAGGCGTCGGGACACGTTGCCCGACCTTAGGAGCAGCAGCGTCCAGGCGGTGGGCCGGCGGCCATTCGACACCCGATTTTCAGGGAGCGTTCAGCCAGCTCACATGCTCGCGATGAGCCGGTCCACCCGCTCGTCGTGCGCGCGGAACGGGTCCTTGCACAGCACGGTCCGTTGGGCCTGGTCGTTCAGTTTCAGATGCACCCAGTCGACGGTGAAGTCGCGGCGCCGTTCCTGGGCACGTCGGATGAACTCCCCGCGCAGCCGGGCCCGGGTGGTCTGGGGGGGCACCGACTTGGCCTCGAACACGGCCAGGTCCCGCACCATCCGACGCACTCTGCCCCGCCGTTCCAGCAGGTAGTAGACCCCCCGATCGCGGCGGATGTCGTGGTAGGCGAGGTCGAGTTGGGCGATCCGCGGATGAGTCCAGGGCAGATCGTGCTTGGCCCGGTAGGCCTCCATCAACCGGAACTTGATCACCCAGTCGATCTCGGTGGCCACCAGGGAGTGGTCGCCGGTTTCGATAGCGCGAAGCGTCCGGCCCCACAGGTCCAGGACCGCCTCGACCTCCGAGCCGAACGGGCCGCGGCGGGCGACAAAGTCCAGCGCCTTGGAGTAGTACTCCTGCTGGATGGCAAGCCCGGTGGCCTCCCGGCCGTTGGCCAGGCGCACCACCCGTCGGCCAGTCATGTCCTGGCTGATCTCCCGGATTGCCCGAATCGGATTCTCCAGGCTCAGATCCCGCATCGCGACCCCGGCCTCGACCATCCGCAGCACCAGCTCGGTACTGCCGACCTTCAGCAGGGTGCTCGGCTCGGCCATATTCGAGTCCCCCACGATAACGTGTAGCCGGCGGAACCGTTCGGCGTCGGCATGCGGTTCGTCGCGGGTGTTGATGATCGGGCGGCTGCGGGTGGTCGCCGAGCTGACGCCCTCCCAGATGTGTTCTGCCCGCTGGCTGACGCTGAACACCGCGCCTCGGGGGGTCTGCAGCACCTTTCCGGCCCCGCAGATCAGCTGCCGGGTAACCAGAAACGGGATCAGCACGTCCGACATCCGCCCGAATTCGCCGTCCCGGCTGACCAGATAGTTCTCGTGACAGCCGTAGGAGTTCCCGGCGGAGTCGGTGTTGTTCTTGAACAGGTACACGTCGCCCGCGATGCCCTCGTCACGCAACCGGCGTTCGGCGTCGACGAGCAGCCCTTCCAGGACTCGTTCCCCGGCCTTGTCGTGGGTTATCAGATCCGTTATGGAATCGCATTCCGGGGTGGCGTACTCCGGGTGGGAGCCCACGTCCAGATAGAGCCGGGCCCCGTTGCGCAGGAATACGTTGGAGGAGCGGCCCCAGGACACGACACGCCGGAACAGGTACCGGGCGACCTCGTCCGGGCTCAGGCGACGTTGGCCGCGGAAGGTGCAGGTGACCCCGTACTCGTTCTCCAGGCCGAAAATCCGCCGGTCCATCCGCTCACCCTAGGCCGCGGCCTGTCCCGGGGTCGCAGGGATACGCGGCTGTCACCCGCCCGCCGTCGGATCGCCGCCTGCCGTCCCGACGCGTCGTATGACGAGCTAGCGTTTCCGTATGACAATGTTGAGCTTCCGGGTGGACGACCGCGACGCGAGCCGGGCGTCGGAGGAGGCCGCCCGGCTCGGCATCGATCGCTCGGAGCTGTTGCGGCGCGCACTGACCCGTCAGCTCGCACACCTGGCAGCTGAGCGGGACGCCCTAACGTGGGAGCGTGTGCCGCTCGACGACGGTGAGCGGGCATTCGAAGCGGTGGCCGAGTGGGCGCCCGCCGAGGACTGGTCGGACTGGTCGGACTGGGCCGATGCGGCGCGGTGAGGTCTGGTTCGCCGAGACACCGGGTGGTGACCGCCCGGTGCTCGTGTTGACCCGCGACCCGGTCGCGGACCGGATCGGTGCGGTGGTCGTTGCGGCGCTGACCCGGACCGTCCGGGGGTTGGCCAGTGAACTGGAGCTGACCCCGGCGGACGGGGTCCCCACCGACTGCGTCGTGAACTTCGACAACGTGCACACGCTGCGGCGGGAGTCGTTCCGCCGGCCGGTCACAACGCTGTCCGCAGCCCGGATGCAGACGGCCTGCCGGGTGCTGGCGACCGCGACGGGCTGCTGAGGTCCAGGCGGCTCACCGACTGGTTGGCTGTGCCCACCGACCACGCAGGAGGCCCCCGTGACCGCAAGCTCCGAGCAGGCCGACGAGTTCGCCACCGCCTTCCGCGCATTCCTGGAGTGGATCCACCAGCCGGTCACTTCCCCGCGCAACGAGGTGGTCGACCTGGTGCGCGGTCATCTGGGCCGGGAGCGCAGCACGACCTCGGTAGTCACCCGGGCGGTGCCGGTGTTCGACCACGTCAATCTGCAGGTCGCCCTCGACGCCTGGACCGCACAACCCGGTCGCCAGGTGCGGATCGAAGGACTCGTCGTCCCCCAGCATCACGACACCCCCGAGTTGCAGCAGCTGCTGCGGGGCATCGAACAGCTGATCGTGCGACCCGGTCCGCCGGCCCTGATCGACCTGGCCAACGGCCCCGCTTCGACGCTGGCCTGCCTGCAGACTGCGCTGCTGCTGGTCACCGATGCGCGCGGGCGGTACGTGCTCCTGGTCCGAGGACCGGAACGGCACCGACAGCCGAGCCTGACCGTCGACATCGCTGGCCTTCCGGTTGAACAGGCGCAGCAGGTGCACAACGAGCTGGCCTCGCTACGGTCGCAGCTCAACGTCTACCGCGGGCGCGTGCTGGAGCTGGAGCCGTCGGACATGGGTGGGGTCAGGTTGAGCTTTGTCACCCTGCCGCCCACCGCGCGCGCCGACGTCGTACTCCCGGAGGCGGTGCTCCGCCGCATCGAACGGCACACCGTCGACATCGCCGGGCACCGGGAACAGCTGCGCTCGGCCGGTCAACACCTCAAGCGGGGCCTGCTGCTGTTCGGCCCGCCGGGAACGGGCAAGACGCATACGACGCGCTACGTCGTCGGGCAGATGGCCGGCTCGACTGTGCTCATGCTCTCCGGCCGCTCCCTGGGGGCGATCGGCGCCATCGCCGGCCTGGCGAGGGAGCTGGCGCCGGCGGTCATCGTGCTGGAGGACGTGGACCTGGTCGCCGAGGACCGCGGGTACGGCCCAGGGTCCAACCCGGTGCTGTTCGAGCTGCTCGACGCGATGGACGGTGCTGCCGCCGATGCCGACCTGCTGTTTCTACTGACGACCAACCGCGCGGATCTGCTGGAGCCGGCGCTGGCGGCCCGGCCGGGCCGCGTCGACGTCGCGGTGCAGATCGGTCTGCCCGACGGCGCCGCGCGCGCCCGACTGTTCCAGCTCTACAGCCGCGGGGTGCCGCTGGACCTGGCCGACTCCGACGTGGCCGAGGTCGTCCAGCCGGACGGCCGGGACCACCGCGTCGCTGATCAAGGAGATGATCCGGCGATCGGTGCTGGAAGCCCTGACGCGCTCCCCGGAACTGACCGGCGTCACCGCCACCGACGTGCGTCGGGCCCTGGACGACCTGCTCGACAGCAACGACACGATCGCCCGGGCGCTACTCGGGGTCGGTGACCCGGGTTCGCATCCGCAGCCGCCTCGTAGCGCCACCCCGGCTGCCGCCCCGCCGGACCTGCTGCCGGGCCACCAGACAGCCCGGGCGGCCGGTGGACACGTCGGTATCGCGTGGACGTCGGAGGCGACGGTGAGGTTCGGCCCGTAGCCGGGTCCTCGAGTACCGGTTCTCAGGCGCCGACGCTGTACCCGAGGGCGGCCGCGATCGGGGCCAGCTGTGACCACTCCTCGTCGTCACCGGGGACTCCCGTCCCGCAGGGCACGCCCACGAAGGAAGGCACCGGGTAGGCCGGGGCCCGCAGGTTGGGGGCGTGGCGGAAGTCCAACACCTCGGCGAGGTTCGCGGCTGCCTTGTCGCGAACCGTCAGCGGCGACAACCCGAAGCGCCACTCGATCATCTTCAGCACCGAGGCGTGATCGTAGGTGCCGTGGGCGACCGTTCCCCGGCGCGCTCGGGGGCTGATGAGCATGGCGGGAACGCGGAACCCACGCAGTCCGGTGCCCAGGTCCGGTCGGGCGTCAGGGGCCGTTGCCGGGGCGACGTGGTCGAAGAAGCCGCCCCACTCGTCGTAGTTGATCACCAGCGCGGTCCGGGCCCAGGCCGGTCCGGTGGTGACGGCGCGGTAGACCGAGTTCAGGAATGCCTGCCCGGCGCGGATGTCGGCGTGGGGATGGTCGTCGGCCGAACTGCCGCTGCCCTCGTCGAGGAACTTCGGGTCCACGAAGGAGACGGCCGGCAGGGTCCCCGCCGCCGCATCGGCCAGGAACTGCTCGAACGGGGAGCTGATCGGGACGTACTTGGCGCCATAGAGGGCGAGGAACGGCACGTCACTGAAGTAGTAGCGACCCGAGATACCGGCGTCGGCCAGCCGGTCCCAGATGGTCGGCATCGTGGCGGTGGCCGTGGAGTTGTGGGTCCGGTCGGTCTGCGCCGAGTGCTGGTAGAAGCGGTTCGGGTAGGTCTCGGCCATGGTGGCGGAGAAGTACCGGTCGAAGGTGGTCCACTGCGGGACCGCGCGACCGTAGAAGGCAAAGTCAGAGCGCTGGTAATAGCCGATGGAGAACTCGTCGTTGTCCCCGGCGCGCAGCCAACCGTCGCACCGGCCGCCGTCCAGTTCGGTCCGACCGCCCTCGAAGGAGTGGTCCGGGTCGTGGTAATCGCAGCCCTGGTAGGTCCTCAGGTGGTGGGTGCGGTGTCTGACCCCGGCGCGGTCGCGATAGGTCAGGCCCGCCTGCCGGCCGTCGGCGCCATCCACCCAGCCGAAGAAGTGGTCGAAGGACCGGTTTTCCATCATCACCACGACGATGTGGTCGATCCCGGAGGTGGCGGGGTCCGCCGGCAGCGTCGATCGCTTTGCCAGCGCCGGGCTGCTGGTGGTCACGTCCAGGGCTGCCACGCCGGCCGCGCCCGCGATCGCGAGCCCGCCGCGCAGTAGCCGACGGCGGCTCGGGCGGGTTACCCCGCCAGCCGGTCGATCAGCCGCGTCGGTGTTCTCTGAAGTGTTTGAGGCAGCATTGACAGCGGTCTTCATGGGTATGACCTTCCGGAGCGCTCGGGATCAGGAGGCGTTGGTGTAGACGTCGCGGCCGAACCGGTTCGGGACCGTGGCGGCATAACCGAGGTGGGACAGGCCGAACACGTCCTCGATGCTGCCCAGCAGCGAATAGTGGTTGTACGGGGTGGCCGTGGTCGTGCCGGCCTTGATCGACGGTCCGAGCACCACCGCGCCGACCCGCCCGCCACCGAGGCCGGTGATTCCCGGCAGCGGACTGTTCGGGCCGGGGCCCTCACCACAACAGGCCGAGGAATCGCTTTCCGGGCTGTCGGATTCGTCGAAGGTGACAATCAGCAGCCCGTCGCGGCGAAATGCCGGCGAAGCCTGGATCCGCGGGACCCAGGTCCGCAGGAACTCATCAGCAGAGACCAGCCCGCCGGGCTCGCCGTTCGCACACGGACTGTCGTGTCCGTCGTGGCACAGATTCGGCGTGATGTAGGTGAGGTTGGCGGTCGTGTTCGTCTGCTTCAGGTCGCGCGGCAGCCGGCTCAGCGGGACGTCGTTGCGCGCGCACGTGGGGGAATCGATGATCGAGTGGAAATAGACGAACGGGTTGTGCCGGGCGGCGTACTGGTCCCCTGGCTTTGCGCGCTGGGTGTCGTCGATGCTGTTCAGTGCGGGGTGTCGGCACGTCGCCGGCTCAGTGGGCGAATTGCCCATGTCTTCCAGGTAGCCCTTCCAACTGCGCCCGGTCGCGCTGAGCTGGCCCGGCAGGGTCGGGACCGAGGCGGGGTAGACGCACCCGTTGCCCACCGCCTGTCCGGGACTGACCGTTCCGGTGCCGACGAAGTCGCTGTAGGTCTGGCAGTCGGCCTGGGTGGCGCTGTCCGGTCCCTGCCCGGAGATCTGGGCGATGTAGTTGGGCAGGCTGTTGTGGGCGGTGCCGTAGTACTGGGTGAGCAGGTTGCCCTGCGCGACCAGCGTCCGGCTCAGGTAGGGGGCTGGTGAATCCGGACCGAATGTGCCCGCGTATCCCTTGTTCTCCAGGTTGATCACGAAGACGTGCCCGACAGGTCGGATCTTCGACTTGCCGGCCCGCTTCGAGGTCTGGGCGGTGGCGCCGGAGCGATCGGCGTTTGCAGTCTGCTCCGACCCGGCCCGGTGCTGGCTCGGCGCCGAGTGCTGAGTGTGGTCGGCCGCGCCGCTACCGGCGGCGACTGCGCCGCTCAGGACGGCGGTCAGCCCGCCCACCGCCATCGCCAGGATCGGGGTCCTTATCAGCCGCATCACGTTAGTTGATGCTGCCCCGGCCGATCGAACGACGTCCTAACCGGACATGAACGCCGAATGAACCGCTGGCGGCGACTCAGTTGGCCGGGTCGGACAGCAGTGCCGCCAGGGCACCGTTGGTGATCCGGCGGAACTTGCGCTGCCGGGTGCGGGTGCGGTCCAGCACCGCGACCTCCAGCGCCGCCGCGCCCAGCTGGCGGTCCCGCTCGCCCTCCGGAGCACCCCCGCGGGCCAACGAGGCCGCGGCGGCGCGCAACGTGGCCGCCAGGTCCTCCCCGGCGGTGTAACGCTGCGCCAGCTCACCGCCGACCGCTTCGGCCGCGCCACCCATGACCGCGTAGCCGCGTTCGTCGGCCACCGAACCGTCGTAGGTGAGCCGGTAGATCTGGTCGGTGTCAGAGGAATCGCCGATCTCGGCTACCACGACCTCGACCTCGTACGGTTTCTCCCCACCGGAGAAGATGGCGCCAAGGGTCTGCGCGTAGGCGTTGGCCAGCGCCCGCCCGGTCACGTCACGCCGGTCATAGGAGTAGCCGCGCAGATCGGCCAGCCGGACACCGGCGATGCGCAGGTTCTCGAACTCGTTGTATTTACCGACCGCCGCGAACGCGATCCGGTCATAGATCTCACTGACCTTGTGCAGGGCGCGGCTGGGGTTCTCCGCAACGAAGGCGATCCCGTCGTCATACTGGGCGACCACGACGCTGCGACCCCGGGCGATGCCCTTGCGGGCGTAGTCGGCCCTGTCTTTCATCACCTGTTCGGGCGCGACGTAGAACGGCATCGTCATTGCGGGTCGGTGCTCCTGTTCACGACGGATGAAACGGGGTCAGGGGAATCCGCGAGTCGGCGGGGTTCAGGCGGTCGTCAGTGGCGCCAGCGGCCCGTCGGGACGCTCCCGCCGCTGATCGAGCACGCTCGCGGTCGCCTGGGCCACCTCCGCTTCCGGCAGACGCCGGTAGCCCTCGGCGGTCACCGCGGCCACCACGGGGTAGATCCCCCGGAAGGTGTCCGGCCCGCCGGTGGCCGAGTCCTCGTCAGCGGCGTCGAACAGCGCCTGTAGCACCGCGGCCACACAGCCGGCCTCGTCCAGCGCCGGGGTGTACAGCTTCTTCAACGAGCCCCGCGCGAATAGCGACCCGGAGCCCACCGAGGTGAACCCGGTCTCCTCATACCGGCCACCGGTCACGTCGTAGCTGAAGATGCGACCCACCTGCGCGTCCAGGTCGTAGCCGGCGAACAACGGGACCACGGCCAGGCCCTGCATCGCCAGGCCGAGGTTGCCGCGGATCATCTGGGAGAGCCGGTTCGCCTTGCCGTCCAACGACAGCGGCAGTCCCTCGATCTTCTCGTAGTGCTGCAGCTCCACCTGGAACAGCCGGACCAGCTCGACCGCCAACCCCGCCGTGCCAGCAATCCCGACGACGCTGTGGTCGTCACCGGGGAAGACCTTCTCGATGGCGCGCTGGGCGATCATCGGCCCGGCGGTGGCGCGGCGGTCACCCGCCATCACCACCCCGTCGGCAAAGGTCAGCGTGACGATCGTGGTGCCGTGCGGGATGGTCTCCACGAGGCGTCCGGTCTTGTCCGCGACCCCCGGTAGCCGGTCCGGCTGCAGGCTGGCCAGGAGATCGGTAAAGGCGGCCGATCGCGGCAACCCGAAGGCGGCCGAGGTCTCCGGCAGTCCCGGTCGCGCCCTGCCACCCGGGTCCGCCTGACTCACTGGCCGCCCTTCTGGACAAACTGGCGCACGAAGTCCTCGGCGTTCTCCTCCAGGACGTCGTCGATCTCGCCCAGGACCGCGTCCACGTCGGAGTCCAGCTGTTCCTTGCGCTCCCCGGTCTGGTCGGCAGCCGAGTCGACGGCGCTGTCCTCGTCCTGCTCCCGGGCGCGTGCCCGCGCCGACTGTCCCCCGCGCTCCTGCGTCGCCATGTGTCTGCCACCCCTCCCTCGGCCTGCGGCCCGACCCTAGCCCGGGAGGATGGGTTCGCGTCTGGCCGGGCACGCGGTCAGCCGTTCCGTGCGCCCGGTCAGCCGTTGCCGAGCGCGCGCAGCAGGTCCGCCGCGGTGTCCGAGGCGTCCAGCAGCTGCCCGACGTGGGCTTTCGTCCCGCGCAGCGGCTCCAGGGTGGGCACCCGCTGCAACGACTGGCGCCCGGGCACATCGAAGATCACCGAGTCCCAGGAGGCGGCGGCGATCTCCGGGCCGTACTTGGCCAGGCAGCGGCCCCGGAAGTAGGCGCGGGTGTCCTCGGGAGGGTTGTCCACCGCTGCGGCGATCTGGGCGTCGGTGAGGATCCGCTCCATCCGCCCCAACCGCACCAGCCGGGAGTAGAGCCCCTTCTCCGGGCGGACGTCGGAGTACTGAAGGTCGACCAGAGCCAGCTTGGGGTGGTCCCAGGCCAGCCCGTCGCGCTCCCGATATGAGCGCAGCAACTCCAGCTTTGCGACCCAGTCCAGCTCCCGGGCGCACAGCCGGGGGTCACGTTCCAGGCGGTCCAACACCGAGCCCCAGCGGGCCAGCACATCGCGGGTCTGGTCGTCGGCGTCCGGCCCGTACCGGTCGTCGACGTACTTGGTGGCCAGGTCCAGATACTCCAGCTGCAGCTGGACCCCCGTCAGCATGCGGCCGTCGCGCAGCCGGATCGTGGTCTGCAGCTGCGGGTCGTGGGAGATCCGGTGCAGTGCGGTGACGGGGCGGTCCACGGCCAGCTGGGCGGCGCTGAACCCGTCCTCGATCATCGACAGCACCAGTGAGGTCGTGCCGAGTTTGAGGTAGCTGGCGACCTCGGACATGTTCGCGTCGCCGATGATCACGTGGAGTCGGCGGTACTTCTCGGCATCGGCGTGGGGCTCGTCCCGGGTGTTGATGATGGGCCGCTTGAGCGTGGTCTCCAACCCGACCTCCACCTCGAAAAAGTCCGAACGCTGCGCCAGCTGGAACCCGGTCGCCGACCCGTCCTGGCCCCGCCCGACCCTGCCCGCCCCGGCGATCACCTGCCGGGACACGAAGAACGGGGTCAGGGTGGCGACGAGGTCCCCGAACGGCACGTCCCGCCGGACCAGATAGTTCTCGTGGCTGCCGTAGCTGGCGCCCTTGCCGTCGGTGTTGTTCTTGTACATCCGAATGGAGGTGCCCAGCGGGGAGTCGGCGACCAGCCGGGCGGCGCGATCGACCACAAGGTCGCCAGCCTTGTCCCAGAGCACTGCGTCGCGGGGGTTCGTGGTCTCCGGGGCCGAGTACTCCGGGTGGGCGTGGTCGACGTAGAAGCGGGCGCCATTGGGCAGGATCACGTTGGCCAGGGCGCTGTCGGTGTCGGTGAGCTGGCTGGGGTCGGCCAGCTCACGGGTCATGTCGAAGCCGCGGGCGTCGCGCAGCGGCTGCTCCTCCTCGAAGTCCCAGCGCGCGCGACCATTGCGCAGCGTGGCCTGGGCGTAGGCGTTGACCACCTGCGCGGAGGACAGCATCGGGTTGGCGCCGGGCTGGCCGGCCACCGCGATCCCGTACTCGGTCTCGGTGCCGACGACGCGACGCACGGTCATGCGGCCAGGGTAGGTGGGACGGCGTGAACGGCGGGCACCCCCGCCAGTGTGGGGTTGTGCATCCTGACGATGCACAACCCCACACTCGCGAAAGGTTGCCGGCCCTGGGGATGGCGCCACCGCGAGCCCGCCGCCGATGACACGATTCCGCCGGTGTACGAGGGCGACCACTCCACCCGGCGGATCGGACCGAACGGGATCCCATTGCCGGCGGTCGGTGCCGAGCGGGCCCACGAGCGCGACGCGCTTCGCCGGCAGCGGATCGGCGGTCTGATCGGTATCCCGGTCTGGATAGCGGTCGGCATCCTCGGGCTCGTGTTCCACCACCGATCCAACCTCACCGGACTGATCACCCCGGTGCTCTGGCTGGGCGTTTTCGTCGTCGGCACATCTGCCAACCGCCGTAGCGTCCGACGTCGCGCGAGCTCGATCGCGGCAATCCCGGGGGGCGAGGAGAACCCGCTGTGGTCCGGCGAGGCGTCAATCGGACCCACCAGTGCCTTCGAACTGCGGAACGGGGGCACCGAGGGTGGATTCGGCCGACTGACCGTGCAGCTGGGCGCACTCGGGTGGATCCCGGACGGCCCATCGGCCTCGTCCGGGCACCGCAGCTGGCGGCTGAGCACCCATGAGGTCGTGGAGGCGGAGGTCAGCGGCGGCCACTTCGGCCTGGGACTGCGCCTGGTCCGACCCGGGCGCGCGTTCCCGGTGCTGGTGCAGCTCAGCTCCACGACCGGGCTGGCCGAGGCGTTGCGCTCGGCCGGTTTCACCGTCGGGTCCTGAGTCCGGCCCCGACGAGCGAACACCGAGCGCCATGACCCGGGCGAGACCCAGCCCGGCCCGCCGAAGTGGGCTGGATCGGCCGGCCTAGAGGTACTGGCCGGTGTTGGCGACGGTGTCGATCGACCGTCCGGCCTCCGAGCCCTGCTTGCCCTGGATGAGGGTGCGGATGTAGACGATCCGCTCGCCCTTCTTGCCCGAGATCCGGGCCCAGTCGTCAGGGTTGGTGGTGTTGGGCAGGTCCTCGTTCTCCCGGAACTCATCGACGCAGGCGGCCAGCAGGTGCGAGATCCGCAAACCCTTCTGACCGGAGGCCAGAAAGTCCTTGATCGCCATCTTCTTCGCGCGTCCGACAATGTTCTCGATCATCGCGCCGGAGTTGAAGTCCTTGAAGTAGAGGACCTCCTTGTCCCCGTTGGCGTAGGTGACCTCCAGGAACCGGTTCTCCTCAGACTCCTCATACATCCGTTCGACGACGCGCTGCACCATCGCCGAGACGGTCGCGGCGGGCTGGTCGCCGTTCTCGGCAAGGTCCTCCGCGTGCAATGGCAGCGTCGTGGTCACGTACTTGCTGAAGATGTCGCGCGCCGCCTCCGCGTCGGGCCGCTCGATCTTGATTTTGACGTCCAGCCGGCCGGGGCGAAGGATCGCGGGGTCGATCATGTCCTCCCGGTTGGATGCGCCGATGACCACGACGTTGCTCAGCCCCTCGACCCCGTCGATCTCGGACAGCAGCTGCGGGACGATGGTGTTCTCCACGTCCGAGCTGACCCCGGAGCCGCGGGTGCGGAACAGCGAGTCCATCTCGTCGAAGAACACGATGACCGGGGTGCCTTCGCTGGCCTTTTCCCGGGCCCGCTGAAACACCAGCCGGATGTGGCGCTCGGTTTCCCCGACGTACTTGTTCAGCAGCTCCGGGCCCTTGATGTTGAGGAAGAAACTGCGGCCCTCCGGCTTCCCGGTGACCTCGGCGACCTTCTTCGCGAGACTGTTGGCGACCGCCTTGGCGATCAGCGTCTTTCCGCAGCCGGGCGGGCCGTAGAGCAGAACTCCCTTGGGCGCACGCAGCTCGTGTTCCCGGAAGAGATCCGCATGCAGATAGGGCAGTTCCACCGCGTCGCGGATCTGCTCGATCTGTCCGCTCAGTCCACCGATGGAGGCGTAGTCGATGTCGGGAACCTCCTCAAGGACCAGCTCCTCGACCTCGGACTTGGGCACCTTCTCCAGGGCCCAACCGGAGCGCGATTCGACCAGCAGGGAGTCACCGGCGCGCAGCGGGCCGTCCATCAGTGGCCCGGCCAGGCGGACGACGCGCTCCTCGTCGGCGTGGCCCACGACCAGGGCCCGCTCGCCGTCGGCCATGATCTCTTTGAGCAGCACCACCTCACCGGACCGCTCGTACTCCAGCGCCCGCACGACGTTCAACGCCTCGTTGAGCATGACTTCCTGGCCGCGAATCAGCTCCGGAACCAGCACGTCCGGGCTCACGGCGACCCGCAGCTTGCGCCCGCCGGTGAAGACGTCGACGATCCCATCGCCCACATCCCCGATGAACACCCCGAAGGTCGCCGGCGGCTGCGCGAGCCGGTCGACCTCCTCCTTCAGGGAAACGATCTGGTTACGCGCCTCCCGCAGGGTCGCGGCCAGCCGGTCGTTCTGCGAGCTGGCATTCGCCAGGGCGGCCCGGGTCTCGGAGAGCCGGGATTCCAACTGGCGGGTGTCACGCGGCAGTGAGGCCAGGCGGCGGCGCAGCGAGGCGACCTCGTCCTCGAGCAGCTGCACCGAGTCGGCGCGGTCGCGCTCGTGGTCGCTGCGGGATCCTCTGTCGTCGGGCATGGTCCGGCCTCTCCTTCCGGTCCGGCCGCGCTCGGCGGTCTTCTGGGGCGCGGCCCGAGCCCCGACCCTAGCCCGCGGTGACCTTCGCGGGCTCGGTGGCCGGACCCGACGGGATCGTTGTGTCGCGCTGAGTTCCCGGTGCGGCGCTTTCGGTCGCCGACGCGGCGGCCTCAGTCGTGGACGTGGGCTCGGTCGTGGACGTGGGGCGGCGCCGGCGCGGCGGGGCGGTGACCCCCGGTGCCAGCCGACGGGCGGTGAGCAGGAACCCGGTATGACCGATCATCCGATGGTCCGGGCGGACCGCCAGGCCTTCCACGTGCCAGGTTCGCACGGTGGACTCCCACGGCCGTGGCTCGGTGAAGCCACCGTGCTCGCGCAGGGCCTCCACCGTGCGGGACAGCTGGGTCGTGGTGGCGACGTAGGCGAGGACCACGCCGCCGGGGCGCAGCACCTGAGCTACGGCGCTCACGCATTCCCAGGGGGCGAGCATGTCCAGCACCACCCGGTCCACCGGCTCGATGCCGCCGGCCCCGATCAGCTCCACGAGGTCGCCGACGATCAGCTGCCACGCCGGGTGTTCGCCGCCGAAGAAGTGCCCCACATTGCGGGCGGCGACCGCGGCAAAATCCTCCCGGCGTTCCACCGAGATCAGCTGCCCGGACTCGGTGAGCGCCCGGAGCAGGAAACAGCTCAGTGCCCCGGATCCCGCGCCGGCCTCCAGCACCCGGGCGCCGGGGAAGACATCTGCGTAGGTGAGGATCTGGGCGGCGTCCTTGGGATATATGACGGCCGCCCCGCGGGGCATCGCCAGCACGAAATCCTCCAGCAACGGCCGCAATGCGACATACGCCACCCCGCCGGTGGTCGTGATGACGCTGCCCTCAGCCGATCCGATCAGCTCGTCATGGTCCAACGACCCCTTGTGGGTGAAGTACCGCTGACCGGGTTGCAGGGTGATGCTGTGCGGGCGGCCCTTCGGGTCGGTCAACTGCACCCGGTCCCCCGGCGCGAAGGGCCCGCCGCCCGGCTGGGTCCGACCGCTCATTCGGACACCGCCCGTACCAGCACCGCTCGTACCAGGACCGCTCGTACCAGCACTGGCGCGTGTGGGGATCTCACCGGGCCGGTCGCAGGGCGCGGGCGAATGCCGCGTCCACGTCCGAGCGCGCGAGCACCCCGTAGGTGCGCCCGTCGGGTTCTACGACCAGGTATTCGGTGGCGGGACGGCCCCGCAACGCGGATAGCAGCGACTCCCCCGCCAGCCCGGTGGACACGATCAACCCGGGCTCCAGGCGCTGGGACAGATCGCCGATGGAGATCCATGGCTGACGGTGCTCCGGGGTGGCCGATACCGCGGTCTCGCTGACCAGCCCGACCGGACGGCCCTCGCTGTCGACGACGACGATGGCGCCGGCCTGTACCTCGCGCGCGCCCCGGACCGCCTCGGAGACGGGAACGCTCGGCTCGGCCGGAAAGGCACGCCGCGCCAGAGCGCGGGCGTCGATGTCGGGAAGGCGTTCCTTCAGTCGCGAAAGTACCAACGCCTGGTTGCTCGCGGTCCACATGAATACGGCCAGGAACGAGAACCAGACAATGCTGATGAGGCTCAACTGCGTGCCGCGGGCGTAGGCGAGCAGCCACGGCAGACCAAAAACGATGATCGCGACCACCCGCCCGGACCATGCTGCCGCCACCGTGGCGGTGCCCGGGCGACCGGTCAGCTTCCACACCAGCGCCCGCAGCACCCGGCCCCCGTCCAGGGGCAGGCCGGGCAGCAGGTTGAACACCCCGACGACCAGGTTGGCCAGTGCCAGCTGGAACACCAGCAGCCGCGGGATCCCGGCCGGCGCCGCGGGATAGGAGAGGTAGGCGGCCGCCCCGATCAGCAGCGAGACCAGCGGCCCGACAACCGCGACGGAGAACTCCCGCCACGGAGTCTGCGGCTCCTGCTCGATCTCGGAGACGCCGCCAAGAAACTGCAGGGTGATCGCCCGCACGGGCAGCTTGTAGCCGAGCGCGACCATGGCGTGGGCGACCTCATGCAGAAACACCGAGGCGTAGATGAGCAGCGCGAACACGAGGCCGAATACGTAGGCGGAGCCCTGGGAAAGGGTCGGGTCCACCTGCATGACGGTCGGGGTAAACACGTAGGCGATCAGGCCCGTCACCAGGAACCAGGACGGGCGCACCTCGACGGGGATGCCCCGTACCCGGAACAGCCGGATCGTCCCCGGGGTGCGGACCGGCGTCCCTCTTTCGGCCATTTGCCCAGCGTAGATGGGTCGGTGGCGCTGGCCTGGCCGGCTGGCGGCGGCCGCTTACCCGACGCCGGGGTAGCCAGCGAGGTTCAGTTGTCCACGCTCCAGCCGTCTGGCGGATCCTCGCCCACAAGGATCCCACCGTCGGCCAGCGCCTTCGTGAGCCGCGCGCGGGACCGGACGACGGCGCCGTCCCAGAGCTGGTACAGCTGCACGGGAGTGTCGTCGGCGGCTGAGCTGAACTCCCAGTCCTGGTCGCTGCCCCGGTCCACGGCATCCCACGGGGCGCCCACCGCCTCCCCGCACAGCTTGGTGGCGAAGTGGTGGTCCTCCGCGGCGGCCAGGTGCTTCAGTAGTCCGCCCAGGGTCAAGGACGAAACGCCCAGCCGGGCCCGGAGACCCGCCGGGTCCAACCCGGCCGCCTTCCACCGGAATGTGGTCCGTAAGCGGTCAAGAGCGCCGACCAGCTGCGCTACTTCGTTCCCCGCCAGGGGCGGTTCCCACGGGGTCGCGTGGTTGCTCACCCCGGTGAGGATACGGACGATTCGGGGCCTGCGATCAGGCCGGCCGGCCGGCGAAGCATCAGAGCATCGTTGCTGCTGACGCCACGATGCGTCGGTGCGCACCACGGTGACCCTCGAGCCGGATGTCGCCGACCGGCTCCGCGGGGTCATGGACCAATCGGGCGTGACGTCCAGGCAGGCCGTCAACGAGGCGTTGCGAGCCGGGCTCTCCATGTCCTCGCCGTCGCGTTTCGTCCAGCGCTCGCACTCGCCGGGCTGGCGGCCAGGGGTCGACCACGAGCGGGCGGCTGTAGGTCGCCCCCACGCCGGGCAGTGACCCGCCGGCGTAGCGCGAAATGGCGCGGGATGGAGCGCCGCGGTCCTGTCGGAGGGTCCGCGTAACTTCCTCATCCATGAATACCCAGCTTCTTCCCGCCCAGGTCGGACGGGTCCGGGAGGTACCCGCCGGGCCCCGGACCCCGTCGTTGTCCCCGTCGCGCGCGTCGGACTTCCTGTCCTGCCCGCTGCGCTACCGGTTCCGGGTCGTCGACCGGATCCCGGAGGCGCCGAGTCCGCAGGCCGTTCGGGGCACGGTGGTCCACACGGTGCTGGAGCGGCTCTTCGACCTGCCCGCAGAGCAGCGGACCCTGCAGCAGGCAACCGGGATGGTGGCGGCGGCATGGTCGGCGGTGCGGGCGCAGGATCCCCGGGCAGCCGAGCTGGATCCGGATGGTGGGGCCGGTGGCGCGCCCGACGGGGCGTCCGGTGGGGCGTCCGGTGGGGCAACCGGGACCGCGCCGGACGAGGCATCCGGCGATCCGGGCACCCAACTGCCGGAATGGCTTGCCAGTGCGGGCCAGCTGTTGGGGACCTACTTCGGCCTGGAGGACCCGGCCCGGGTCGAACCCGCCGAGCGGGAACTTCGGGTGCAGACCGAGCTGGACGGCGGGCTGGTGTTGCGCGGCTTCATCGACCGGCTCGATGTCGCTCCGGACGGCGCGATGCGGATCGTTGACTACAAGACCGGCCGCGCGCCCGGGGAGGGTTGGGAGGCCAGGGCGCTGTTCCAGATGCGCTTCTACGCCCTGGTCCTGTGGCGGCTGCGCGGCACGATGCCCCGACTGCTGCAGCTGATGTACCTCGGCAGCGGGGAGGTGGTTCGGTACGCGCCCGACGAGCAGGACCTGCTCGCGACCGAACGCAAGCTACGGGCACTCTGGGCGGCGATCGAGTCCGCGATGCATCGCCAGGACTTCCGACCCAACCCGTCCCGACTCTGCGACTGGTGCGACCACAAATCCCGTTGCCCCGCATGGGGCGGAGTGCTGCCGGACTATCCACCGGACCCCGTCGCGGCCGCGGACCCCAGCGCCGCGGACCCGAGCGCCGCGGACCCGAGCGCCGCAGACCCGGGCACGGCAGACCCCGGCCCGCCCGATCCCGGCGTCGTCGACCGCGGGGTCGGTCCCGCCGCCACGCCGGCCAGCGTATGAACGAACCCGTCACCGTTTTCGATGACCTGGTGGAACGGGCCGTGGCGGTGGCCGAGCGGTCCGCTGACCGGTCAGGCGCGGCGCTGCTGGGAATCGTGGGCGTGCCCGGGGCCGGCAAGACCACGCTCGCCCGAGCCGTGGTCGCAGCGGTGGCGGCCCGCCTTGGCCGGCAGGCGGTCCAGCATGTGCCGATGGACGGCTTCCATCTGGCCGACGTGGAACTGGAACGACTTGGCCGCCGGAATTTCAAGGGCGCGGCGGACACCTTCGACCCCGCTGGGTACGCGGCCCTGCTCGCGCGGATCGCAGCCGGGGGTGAGCAGACCAGCTACGCCCCGATGTTCGAGCGCGACATCGAACAGCCGATCGCGGGGGCGATACCTGTGTTGCCGGGTACCCGGCTGGTAGTCACCGAGGGCCTGTACCTGCTCGCGGACGGCCCGTGGGCGGCGGTCCGGGCGGTGCTGGACGAATGCTGGTTCGTCAACCGGTCCGAACCCGATGGCACGGCTCGCCTGATCGCCCGGCACGAGCAGTTCGGCAAGACCCACGAGCAGGCAATCTCCTGGGTGGCGCGCGTGGATGCGGTCAACGCCGAGCAGGTGATGGGCACCCGCGGCAGAGCCGATCTCGTGGTTGCCGGCGACATCGACCTACCGGCCCATCCGACGCTACCGGCGCCTCCAGCCCAGCCGGTCTAGCCGGTGCGGGCAGCGAGCAGTGCGGCCAGGTCTGGCAGCCCGGTTCCGGCCAGATCGGTCAATACCCGCCACGACGGCGTGTCCTCGACCGCGACCGCGTTCGGGGTGACCAGGACCGAGCACCCGGCGGCGGCGGCGGAGACCGCGCCGGTCCGGCTGTCCTCGATGGCCACACAGGTTCTCGGATCGACGCCCAATTGCTCGGCCGCCCGCAGGTACGGCTCCGGGTCCGGTTTGCCGTACCGGACGGTCTCACCGGTCACCACCGCTTCGAAGCCGGGCATCCCCGTCTCGGCCAGGGCGGTCAGTACCGGGTCGACGACGTTGGCATAGGACATCGTCACCATGGCCTGCGGGATTCCGGCGGCAGCGATCTCCGAGTGCAGCCGCAGCACCCCGGGACGCCACGGGACGTACTCGGTCAGGCGTCGACGGACCCCACGGATCAGCCGTGCCACGATCTCGGCGGGTTCCAGCGGAACCGGTCCGTTGTCGCGGATATACACCCCTGAGGCCAACAGGTCGTTGCCGACGATGGACTCGGCCTTGCGGTGGTTCCAGTGACCACCGAACTGCTCGACCAGCGCGTACTCCTCGGCGATCCAGTATTTTTCGCTGTCGACGAGGGTCCCGTCGAAGTCCCAGAACACCGCGGCCGGCAGCAGGAGCTGGGGGGCGGCGTCGTGCTCGGAGGTGGTCGTCATCTCGTCGGGAACGCTACCGGCCCGATTGCGTAGCGGCAGCGCAGCGCCCGGTCACCCGGCCGGGCTGCCGTTGCGCGCCGCCGCACCTAACGTGGCGGGATGGACACCGAGCGGCTGCTTGCCCTGCGATCCGATGAGCGCGCCGCGCTGCTGGTGATCGGCCTGCGCGGCGACTGGTGACCGTACTGCTGCGCCCAGGCGGTCCGTCTGGCTCAGTCGTACGACCGGTTGCTCGCCGCGGGCACCGAGGTCGTGCTGGCCTCGGTCGACTCACCCGAGATCCAGCTGGCAACCAACCACACGTGGCAGCTGCCGTTCCGATGGATCAGTGACCCTGACGGGCAGCAGCTGGCCCGTCCGCTGAACGCCTGGGACGAGCAGGCCTCGATTTTCCGACCGATCATCGTGGCGGTGGCTCCCGATGGGCGCGAGGTGTTCCGCGAACTGTCGCGGGACTTCACCGACCGTCCCGACGACGAACCGGTGCTGTCGGCGCTGGAGTCATTGGAGCTGGCCGAACGCGCGGACCCCGGACCCTGGGAGCCGTCCGGGGTCCGCGCACAGGCTTCTGAGCGGGCGTTCACCCCGGGCGCGTTCATCCCCTACTTCCGCGCTATCCGCTTCAACACCATGGCCTTGGCGGAGCGGATGGTCGACGAACGGGACAGGGCGATCGTCTCGGGCGAGCAGCAGATGTCCGAGTCGTTCCTGGCAGCATTCGACGCCTGGCGCGAGCGGTACCCGCCGGAGCGGCAGTGACCCCGCGCTTCAGTTGGCGTTGAAGTACTTCGCCTCCGGGTGGTGGACGATCATCGCGTCGGTGGACTGCTCGGGGTGCAGTTGCAGTTCTTCGGACAATTCCACCCCGATCCGTTCCGGACGCAGCAGCCGGACCAGCTGGGCCCTGTCCTCCAGGTTCGGGCACGCGGGATAACCGAAGGAGTACCGGGATCCGCGGTAACCCTGGTCCAGCAGCCCGCGCAGGGACGGATCGTCCTGGTCTGCCAGGCCCAACTCGGTCCGAACCCGGGCATGCCAGAACTCGGCCAGGGCTTCGGTCAGCTGGACCGAGAGCCCGTGCAGCTCCAGGTACTCCCGGTAGGCGTCGGCCGCGAACAGCCGGGCGGCCAGCTCGCTGATCCGGGCGCCCATGGTGACCAGCTGGAAGGCGACGACGTCGGGAGCTCTGGCGGCGACCCCGGGTTCGGCGGCCGGGCGGAAGAAGTCGGCCAGGCACAACCGGCGGTCGCGGCGCTGGCGCGGGAAGCGGAAGCGCGCCACCACCGGCCGGTCGGCGACCAGCGCGGTCGGGTCCACGTCGGGGTCGTAGACGAGCAGGTCGTTGCCACAGGAGGCAGCCGGCCAGTAGCCGTAGACGACGGCCGCGTCCAGGGCCGCCTCGGTGTGCAATCGGTTCAACCATTCCCGCAGCCGGGGGCGGCCCTCGGTCTCCACCAGCTCCTCATAGCTGGGTCCTTCGCCCCCGCGGGCGCCGCGCAGACCCCACTGGCCCAGGAAGGTCGCGCGTTCATCCAGCAGTGCGGCGTAGTCGGCCTGCGCGATCCCCCGGATGACGCGGGACCCCCAGAACGGCGGCACCGGCACGGTGGTGTCCTGCGCCACGTCGGAGCGCCGGGTGTCGGTCCAGCGGGTCTCGTCCCCGCTGACCGGCTCGGCGTCGGGGTCGGGGTCGGGGCTATTGGAAGCAGTGCTCGCGTTTGTGGGCGGTGCACTCGAGCGGGTCGGGCGCACCCGCCGCTCCCGCAGTGCCGGAAGCGCTGCTCCGGGTTCCCCGCGTTTGATGGCGGCCACCGCGTCCATCAGCCGCAGTCCCTCGAAAGCATCGCGGGCGTAGCGGACCTCACCGTCGAAGATGGCGGCCAGGTCCTGCTCGACGTAGGCGCGGGTGAGCGCTGCTCCGCCCAGCAGCACGGGGAAGCGTTGGGCGACCCCCCGGGCGTTCATCTCCAGCAGGTTCTCCTTCATGATGACGGTGCTCTTGACCAGCAGCCCCGACATCCCGATGGCGTCGGCGTGATGCTGCTCGGCCGCCTCCAGGATGGCGTTCACCGGCTGCTTGATCCCGAGGTTGACCACTGTGTAGCCGTTGTTGGTCAGAATGATGTCGACCAGGTTCTTACCGATGTCGTGGACGTCGCCGCGGACCGTGGCGAGCACGATGACCGCCTTGCCGGAGGAGTCGGTCTTGTCCATATGCGGTTCCAGATGTGCCACCGCAGCCTTCATGGTCTCCGCCGACTGCAGCACGAACGGCAACTGCATCCGCCCACTGCCGAACAGCTCGCCGACGGTGCGCATCCCAACGAGCAGGTCGTCGTTGACGATCTGCAACGGTCGGCGGCCCTGGGCCAGCGCCAGGTCGAGGTCGTCGGTCAGCCCGATGCGCGCACCGTCGACGATTCGACGCTGCAGCCGCTCGGCCAACGGCAGCGCTGCCAGTTCGTTGGCGCGTTCGGCCCGCGTGTCGGCCAGTGAGACGCCTTCGAAGAGCTGCAGAAACCTGGCCAGGGGGTCATAGGACTCGCTGCGTCGGTCGAAGAGCAGGTCCAGCGCGACCCGGTACTGCTCGTCGGGGATCCGGTCGATCGGCATGATTTTACTGGCGTGCACGATGGCCGAGTCCAGCCCCACCTTCCGGCACTCGTCGAGGAAGACCGAGTTGAGCACCGCTCTCGCTGCCGGGTTGACCCCGAAGCTGATGTTGGACAATCCCAGTGTGGTCTGCACATCCGGGTGCGACTGCTTGAGCGCTTCGATCGCTCCGATGGTCTCGATGGCGTCGCGGCGGGTCTCCTCCTGGCCCGTGGTGACGGGGAAGGTCAGACAGTCAATGAGGATGTCGGACTCGGCCATCCCCCACCGCCCGGTCAGATCCGCGATCAGCCGTTCGGCCACCTGCAGCTTCCACTGCCTGGTTCGCGCCTGGCCCTGCTCGTCAATGGTCAGTGCGATCACCGCAGACCCGTGCTCTCGCACGATCGGCATCATCCGGGCGATGCGCGAGTCCGGGCCATCGCCGTCCTCATAGTTGACCGAGTTGACGATGCTGCGCCCGGGTAGCTGTTCCAGCGCTGCCTCGACAACCGCCGCCTCGGTGGAGTCCACGACGACTGGCAGGGTGCTCGCCGTCGCCAGTTGTGCGGCGATACCAGTCATGTCGGCCACGCCGTCGCGGCCGACATAGTCCACGCACAGATCGAGCAGGTGCGCGCCGTCGCGCAGCTGGTCGCGGGCCACCTGGACGCAGTCCTCCATACCTCCGGCCAACATCGCCTCCCGGAACGCCTTGCTGCCGTTGGCGTTCGTACGTTCCCCGATGGAGAGGTACGTCAGGTCCTGCGCGAAGGGGACATGCGAGTACAGGCTGGCGATTCCGGGCTCAGGATGCGGCGAACGGGCAGTCAGGTCCTGACCGCCGACCCGGTCGACCACCTGGCGCAGGTGCTCCGGGGTGGTGCCACAGCAGCCGCCGACCAGGGACAGCCCGTACTCGGCGGTGAACCGCTGCTGGGCGTCGGCCAGTTCGCCCGGCGTGAGCGGATAGCTGGCGCCGTCGGGACCGAGGACCGGCAACCCGGCGTTGGGCTGGCAGCCGATCGGGACCCGGGCGCGGGCGGCCAACGCCCGCAGGTGCTCGCTCATCTCCGCCGGCCCGGTCGCGCAGTTCAGGGCGATCATGTCGATCCCCAACGGCTCCAGGGTGGTGAGCGCCGCTCCGATCTCCGAACCGAGCAGCATCGTGCCGGTCGTCTCGACGGTGACGCTGACGACGATGGGCAGGTGCACGCCCAGCAGGGCCAGGGCCCGTCGTGCACCGACGACCGCCGCACGGGCCTGCAGCAGGTCCTGCACGGTCTCGACGATCAGCGCGTCCGCGCCACCCTCGACGAGCCCGCGCACCTGTTCGGCGTAGGCATCGCGCAGCGCCGCGTAGGGCGCGTGCCCCAGCGTCGGCAGCTTGGTGCCCGGGCCGATCGAACCCAGCACCCACCGGGGGCGCCCGTCGACGGCGTACCCGTCGGCTACCTCGCGGGCCAACCGCGCGCCCTCACGGGCCAGCGGGCGGATCCGCTCACCGATGCCGTACTCGCCCAGCGCGGACAGGTTGCATCCGAAGGTATTGGTCTCCACCGCGTCCACACCGACCGCGAAATAGGCGTCATGGATGGCGGTCACGATGTCCGGCCGGGTGGCGTTCAACACCTCGTTACAGCCCTCAAGACCCTCGAAGTCGTCCAGATCCGGGGCAGCGTCCTGCAGCATCGTGCCCATCGCCCCGTCGGCCACCACCACCCGGCAGGCCAGGGCCGTTCGCAGGGCGCCGACCCGCGCGGCTGAATAGGCGGCCATCGGGTCGGGCATGGGCACAACTCCAGGTGGCTGTCGGTGTCGACCGTGGCCCCGGATGTGGTGCCCGGCAGTCGGGCCGGAGCACCCACCCTAGATCGGCGACCCGGCCGAACCGGGTGCGCGACGGTAGTGTCGGGCCCGGCCCGGATCTCGGGCACAGCCCGGTTGGTGGGCGGGCGCGGCCCGCGCGCCGCGACGGGAGCGACGGTGCGCAGCGGACGGAAGCCGGTGGACATGGTCACGATCGAGCCGTTCCCACAGCTGCACGATCCCGTGGTGGTGACCGCCTTCGAGGGCTGGAACGACGCTGGCGACGCTGCCTCGGCCGCCCTGGACCACCTGGCCACGGTGCTGCACGCGACGACCGTGGTGGCGCTGGACCCGGAGGAGTATTACGACTACCAGGTCAACCGGCCGATGGTGTCGCTGGCCGAGGATGGCTCCCGGCGCCTGGCCTGGCCGACTACCCGGATCGCGGTGGTTCGTGGGTTGGGACAGGACGCTGCCGCGGCCGACACCCCCGGGCACGGATCGGACCGGGCCGGATCGAACGCGGGCGGATCGGAGGGCGGCGCCGCCATCGCGGGCGGCCCCTTAGCTGCCCGCGATCTCATTCTGGTCCGTGGCATCGAGCCGAGCATGCGCTGGCGCCGGTTCAGCGAGGAGTTGCTGGAACTGTTCGACGAGCTGGGTGCCCGCCTGGTCGTCCACCTCGGTGCGCTACTCGCCGACGTGCCCCACACCCGCCCGGTCCCGGTGACGGGCACCGCCTCAGCCGGGTCGGTCGCCGACGATTTCGGTTTGGAGACCTCCCGGTACGAGGGCCCGACGGGGATCCTGGGGGTGCTTCAGGACGCCGGGGATCGCCGGGATCTGCCAACGGTGTCGCTGTGGGCGGCGGTGCCGCACTACGTCGCCCAGACCCCGTGCCCGAAGGCGAGCCTGGCGCTGCTGCGGCGCATCGAGGATCTGCTCGACATCACGATCCCGCTGGGGGACCTACCCGAGCAGGCACGCGCTTGGGAGCGCGGGGTCGACGAGCTGGCCCGGGAGGACAGCGAGGTCGCCGAATACGTGCAGTCGTTGGAGACGGCGAAGGACACCGTCGAGCTGCCCGAGGCAAGCGGCGACGCGATCGCCCGCGAGTTTGAGCGCTACCTGCGCCGCCGGCCGGGGCACCGCGACGGCGGTTCCCCGGCCTGAGCTGACTGACCCCGGACGGCTTCGGTCAGCCGGTGACCGGTGCCGTGGTCCGGATCGCGGTCGGTGACGGCGCCGGGGTCAGCATGCGGCTGGCGCTCGGTCGCGGTGAAGCGCTTCGGCTCGCGCTCGGGGTCGGCCGGGCGGTCCGGGTTGCCGTAGGTGCCGGGCTGGTCGGGGCGGGACTGGTGGGGGCCGGGCTGGTGGGGGCGGGGCTGGTGGGGGCGGGGCTGGTGGGGGCGGGGCTGGTGGGCACGGGCGCGGCCGCCCGGGTGCAGGCCACCGTCCCCACCGAGACCGTCTCCACGATGTCACCGGCGCCCCCGCGAAGCACCGCGAGCACACCGGTGACCGCGCTACCCGACGGCGCAGCGATCAGCAGCGTGACCGTGGGGGTCACCTGGATCGTTCGAGTCGCGGTGTAGGTGCCCGCAATCGAGGATCCGCCCGCGGTGCTGCCTGCCCCCAGCAGCACGCCGGTTACCCCGTCGACACAGCTGACCCGTAGCCCCGACAGGCGCACCGTGCCGCTGGGCGCGGTTCCGAACATGGTCGCCGAGCTGACGGTGACCGTGGCACTGCCCGGGCGGGCGGTCGAGCGCATCGTGCCGACCCCGGAGACGAAGTCGTTGGCCGGGACCCCCGTCACGGCAGCGGAGCGTACTGCCCCGCTGGAAAGGACGCTGGCGCGAGCGGCGATCGGGCTGGACCCGGTGGCCACAAGACCGGTGGCCCGGGACTGGTCGGCGGCAGCGCCGGCCGGCACCGCCCCGGCCAGCAGGAGCGCGCCGACGCCCAGCGCGGCGGCGCCGCCGACGGCCGTGGCGGTCTTTGCGGTGGTGGACAGCTTCATGACAGAAGTCCTCTCACGGTTGGCGGCAGTCGAAGCGACCGCCGATGGATCGCGCCTATCGGTGGAGTGGATCGTGTGCTCACGTGATCACGACAGGAGTGCCGAGCGGGAGGCTGCGGACCTCGGCCATGGCGGCTTCTGGTACTCGGATGCACCCATGGCTGCGGGCCCGCCGCGTCATGGTGAAGATCGTCTGATCGGGCCATCCGTGCAGCGCGACGGTGCCCGGTCCCCCGCCGAAGCTGTCCAGGGTGTCCGAGTGCCATCCCAGCGGCATCAGGTATCGGGAGTAGGGGCTGCCGGGGTCGTCGACCGCGGCCATGACGAAGGTGGTTCCCCGCGGCGTCGGCGTGTCCCGGGCGCCGACGACGACCGGCCAGCTCCGGGTCGGACGGCCCGCCGTCCGGATGCTCATGCTCGCTCCAGACAGGTCGACCTGGACCGCCGATGCTGACCGGGCCAGTTCTAGCTGCCCCGCCCCGTCACGGATCCAGCCACTGGACCCGTTCGGACGGCTGGGCAGCAGCACCCGGACCCAGTCGCCGCGTCGGGCGATCACCGGAACCCAGGTCGGCGATCCGAGCTGGTGGACCGGCAGTACAGCGATCGGGGCGCCGTCCGGCGCGGTTCGTACGAGCGCTGGGCGAACCGGATGGGCCACCGTCCCGTCCAGCCGAACCGACGTCGCGGCCGGCGCCGAGTTCAGGACGAGAGCCGTGCTCACCACAGGGAGAGCGGCTGGATTCCCTGCCCTGGCAGGCGAGCTGGGGTGCTGGGTCCCGTCCGGAACCGCCGACGGGAGCAATGGGGCGGTCGCGCACCCGCCTAGGCCGCACATGAGAGCGATGGCCGCAACGGACACGGTCGCGCCCCGGCGCCCGCCACTCCCGCTCACAGCCGTGTCCCGGTCACCGCTGGCCTCTGGTGAACAGCGCCGGCTCAGCGACTGATGTTGCCGATGAATCCGGTGTTCGGGGTGCCGAGACCGGTCGCGTTGTCCCAGCCGGGTGCGGCGCGCAGCGTTTCCTGCGGCAGTTCCTCACCGACGAGCAGGTTCAGCCCGTTGGGGAAGAAGCCCTTGACAACGACGCCCGTCTGGACGTGGGTGACATCGGAGACCGCGGTGCTGGCGCGTAGCCGGTACAGCGACGGGGTGATCAGGCCCAGGTAGGGATTGCGCCGGTACTCGTTGGCCGTGGCCACCTGCGCGGCGGTGAGCGGGGCGGCCATGCTCGTCCCGCCGACGGTGACGATGTCGATTCCGTTGGAGCCCGGCTGCGCGATCGCGATGAACTCCGGGCCGAAGAAGGGGTCACCGGCGTTGCTCAGGTCGGGGATCCGACGCCCGGTCGTGGAGACCCCCGCCGCGCGCTGCCAGGGCGGCGCGCCGAAGACCCGCGAGGTCCCGCCGGTGGTGCCGATGGCGTTGGGTCCACCGCCGAAGATCCGGGGGGTCAGCACGTACCAGTTCGGGCTGCCCGGGGGGTTGGAGTAGTAGGTGGGGATCCAGGCCTGCTTGAAGGCGGTCCTTCCCAGTGCATCGGTCCCGAACCCGACGCTGCCGACGGCGACCGCATACGGGTCGGTGGCCGGGTAGCCGGGGGTGCGGGCCGGATACGGGGCGGGCGGTGAGACCTGCGGATAGTTGCGACGCAGCAGCGTGCCATCCCCGCTGTCACCGGAGGAGAACAGCACGCTGACCCCGCGGATCGCCGCCTTGACCAGGCTGGTGTGCAGGCTGCGGGCCACCGGGTCGGCGGGGTCGTAGTCGACGTTGGCGCTACCCCAGGAGTTGGTGAGCACCGACGGCGGCCGGGGCTCGGCCAACGCCATCGCGATCGAGACATCCGGGACGACGCACTGCGTGGAGCCGTAGAAGCGGATCTCCGCGTCGGGGGCGAAGGAGTGCACCGACTGGATGTCGAGGTTGATCTCGGTCTTGTCCTCCGGCGAGATCGGCTGGCAGTTGGGGCCGCCGGCGCTGGTCAGGACCCGGGTCAGCTGGCCGGGGCGCAGGTACTGGATCCGGTTGGTATAGGCCCCATAGTTGGCCAGTCCCCCGGACTTGAAGTCGTTGTTCCACAGCACCACACCGACGGTCACGCCGCGTCCGGTGTAGTTCGGGTTCACCCGGGCCAGCACGCGCAGCTTCGCCGTCGTCGCGCCGGGTGCATACATCATGGCGCCGGTGAACGGGTTTCGGACCAGTGAGCACTCGACGTAGGACAAAGCTCGGGCCGCGAAGGGGGGACGCGGCACACCCGTCACCGGGAACTGGCCGAAGTAGCCGGGGCAGGTCGGGTTCGTCGAGGGCGGAACCGCGGCGGACCGCTTGGCCGGGGCGGCGTCGCTACGCAGCACGACCCGGGGGCCGACCGTGGCGCTGGCCGTCTGAAACTGGCGGGTCGGCGCCAGCCCCGTCACTCCGCTGATCAGCCCGGCGAACCGCGCCGGTACCTGCAGCGGGGTGACCGCGACCGGGCGGGTCTGCGTTCCGGCGGTGCGCAGCAGTCGGATGTGGGTGTCGAACGCGCTTGCGACGCTGGCGGTGCTGCCGTGGGCGAGGATGATCTGAGCGCCGATGACCTGGTCCACCTGGATCCGTTGGCTGCTCAGCCAGGCCCGCAGCGCTGTGATTTGGGAAGCGGGCGCTCCGAAGCGGGACTGGAACGCCGCCTCGCCGAGGAAACGGTGGTAGTCCGGTGAGCCCGGAGTCGCGACGGAGGCCGCGTACCGTTCGGCGGCCGGATCGCGCAGCCGCAGGTTGATGCTCAGCTGCAGCGGCTGGGAGGAGATGACCGGCGGCAGCAGGACGGCGTTGTTGGGCACCGACGCGGCACCGGTGACGGGGACGCGCGGCGGGGGCGGTGAGGCGGCGAGGGCGGGCGCGACGCCCACCGCCAGGGCCAGCAGGCCCCCTGCGAGGACGCCAACGCTTCGGCGGTGGGATGACACGATCGACGACCTCCATACGCAGGGCTGGCGGCGTCCCATCGGGCGCTCCAGGCCGGATCTACCGCGCAGTGACGCGGCAGGCGCGGTCAGTCAAACTGTCGGTGATCTCCCTGTCAAGCGAAACGCTCTGCTTACGACCGATTACGGCGTGTCGTGATTCATCGGCGTGTCGGGCGTCGACCCGCTCACCCGGTCGGCTTGAGGGCCACCCCGAGCAGGCCGTCGACGAGCGCCCGGACCAGCTCGGCCGCCGATTGCCCGCCCGACCCCGGCCGGGTTGCCGGCCGGGTTGCCGGCCCGGTTGCCGGCCCGGTTGCCGGCCCGGTCGCCGGCCCGGCGGGACCCGCGGTGGCGGTGTGGGCCCACGCGTCCACCGCAGCCAGGGCGCCCGGCGTGTCCAGGTCGTCGGCGAGGCGTTCCCGGACGTGGGCCAGCAGGGGCAGAGCGTCCGGCCCGTTCCCACCGGTGACCGCGGCCCGCCATCGGTCGAGTCGGCGCTGGGCATCGGCGAGCAGCTCGGCGGTCCACGGGCGGTCATCGCGGTAGTGGCCGGCCAACAGCGCCAGCCGGATCGCGGACGGCTCGACGCCCTCGGCCAGCAGCCGGGACACGAAGACGAGGTTGCCCCTCGACTTCGACATCTTCTCCCCGTCCAACCCGATCAGGCCGGCGTGGACGTAACTGTCGGCGAACGGACGCCCGCTCAGGACCCGGGCCTGGGCGGCGCACATCTCGTGGTGGGGGAACACCAGGTCCGCACCACCGCCCTGGACATCGACGCTAGCGGCCTCGGGAGCCCCGCCGTCGGGAGCCCCGCCGTCGGGAGCCGTGCCGTGCTCCGGTGCCCCGGACAACTGGTCCAGCGCAATCGCGGCGCACTCCAGATGCCAGCCGGGACGACCGGGACCCAGCGGAGACTCCCACGACGGCTCCCCCGGACGGCGCGCCCGCCACACCACCGGGTCCAGCGGGTCCTTCTTTCCTGCCCGGTCCGGGTCGCCCCCGTTGTCCGCGAACAGCGCCCGCATCTGGGTCGAGTTCAGCCCGGACACCTCGCCGAACCGGTTGTCGGCCCCGACGGCGAAGTACCAGTCGCCGCCCACCTCGTACACCGCGCCCCGCTCTCGCAACCGGACGGCGTCGGCGGCAATGAGCGGAACGGCCTCCACCGCGCCGACGAACGCGGCCGGTGGGCGGATCCGCAACGCGGTCATGTCCGAACGGAACAGCTCGATCTGCTGCTCGGCCAGCTCCGACCAGTCCTGACCGGTGACCGTCGCCCGCTCCAGCAGCGGCTCGTCGATGTCGGTGACGTTCTGCACCAACCGCACCTGGTACCCGGCGTCGGTGAGCACCCGGCCCAGGATGTCGAAACTGAGGTAGGTCGCCGCGTGCCCCAGATGGGTGGCGTCGTACGGGGTGATCCCGCAGACGTAGATGCGCACATCACGGGCGCCGTCGTGGCCCAGGTCGGCGGGCACCGGCCGCACGCGTCCGGTCGCGGTGTCATGGACCCGTGGGCGCCGATCAGGTAACTCGTCGCGGATCGCGGCGTCTCCGTTACCCGGGTCTCTGTTACCCGGGGCTCCGATACCCGGATCGCCGATGGCCGGAACACCTGGTTGGGGAAGCATCGGAACGGCGACGTCGGCCCAGGCGCGCATTCGTCGACCCTACTGACCGGCCGCCGGAGTGAGCCGGTCGAGGCCGCAGCTGAGCCGGCTCGGCGGGCACTGCACCCCGCTGCCTTCGGTATGCGATGCCGCCCTCGGTATGCGATCAATTGCGAGCAGTGATCTCACCGTCCTGTCAGACCCCGTCCCTAGCGTCTGTGACATGGACGTCGACACCTGCGCACCCGATGCTTCGTGGGCGAGCGCCGGCGGGCCGTCCGCTGGCCGCACCCAATCCGGCCGCCGATCCGGCACCGGATCCGTGGACGGACCCGGCAGGAGCGCACGAGCACGGGGGACCCGTGACGACCGCTCCCACGCCCACCGGATGGCCGACGCGCTGGTCGAGCCACCGGATGGACGGTTCGTGTCACCGCCGACGGCCGGGTCGAATGGCTGGCCCCGCCGTGGCTCGATCGGCACCAACGGCCCATTCCCGCGCGCCCGTTCCATCCGCCCCCGTTCCGCGGGCAGCCGATCCCGTCGCCAGAGTGATGTCGGGGTGGGCGGAGCCAGGGTCAGAAGGCGGGCCAGGGGATGGCCGCCCGGGAACCGCCGGGCGCGGGAAACCGTCCGGTGCGCAGCAGGCTGGTTGCCCGTCGGCGCGCGGCCGCCACCTCCCTGGGGCTGATCAGCCCGCGCAGCTGTCCGGCCAGCTCTCCGCCGGACAACCCGTCCACCACCTGCTGCAACGGCTCGCGTTCGGCGGTCCGCAACCGCCGTCCGGCGAACCCCCACAGCACAGTGCGCAACTTCGGCTCCACATGGAAGGTCAGTCCGTGATCACAGCCGCGCAGCGGACCGCCGCGGGCCGGGGCGAGCACATGCCCACCCTTGCGGTCGGCGTTGTTGGCCACCACGTCCAACACCGCCATCCGCCGCAGATCCGGGGTATCGGCGTGCACCAGCAGCACCTCCTCACCGCTGCTGTCGTAGGCGGAGAGGACCTCCAGGTACCCCGGCGGAATCTCACCCACCGCCACCAGGTCGACCGGATCGGGCCCCGCAATCACCGAGTCCGCGGCTTCGTACTCCCCCACTGCGTCGGGCACAGTCCCTGGCACATCTGGCAGCAGGTCCGAGCCGACCGTGTCGACCCAGGCCTGCACCATCCCCGGGCCGAACGGTCCGTCCCGCAGCAGCGTGGGGGGCACCACCGACCAGCCCAGGGCCTGACTGAGCAGCCGGGTCGCCACCTCGCGCCCGGCCAGCGTGCCGTCGGGGAAGTCCCACAGCGGACGCTCGCCGCGGACCGGCTTGTACACGCAGCGCACGGTGGCTCCGTCGTGGCTGGCGGTGCAGAGAAACGTTGCGTTGGACGAGGCCGTGATCCGCCCGACCAGCTCCAGGGTTCCGTACGAGAGCACCCGGTCGAGCACCGCCTCCTCGACGCTGGTCAGCTGCGCGCCGGTCGGTAGCCGTTGGCCCGCGGGCACAGGTGGCCGGCGGGATCCAGCGGCCGTCCGCAGAACGGGCACGGCGGCCGCCCAGCGGACACCACGGCCGCGCACCGGCGTGCGAACGCCGACGCCGCCACCGGGTCCAGCCGTACGACCAGGGCGTCGCTGTCCTCCTCGGTCGGCTCCAGCAGATCCACGACCGGATCGTCCTCGTCGTCGTCCCCGTCGGAGTTGGAGTCGGCGTAAGCGTCAGCGTCAGCTTCGAGATCCGCGGCCACCACCTCCTCGGTGACCAGGCCCTCGGCCGCCACCTCGGCGCGCATCGCGGCAACCTCTGCCTCCAGGGCTGCCAGCTCCTCGTCGCTGGGGCCGTCCGGCGCGTCGGCACCAACCTCGACCGCGGGGGCATCGGTGACCGCATAGGCCTGGATGACCAGCCGGGGTTCATCGACGGTCTGGCTCTGCTGCCAGGCCAGGACCAGCGTTCCCACCCGGAAATCCTCGGTGATCGGGCTGTCCAGCGGGGCGGCGTCCTGCGTCGACGGCCCGGAGATCGCGGCGGCCACGTTCGGACTCGTCTCGGCGGCCTCGGTGAGGATCTGCTCCACCCGGCCTGCCAGGACGGCGACCTGTTCCTTCTCCAGGGCGACCGAGGTGACCCGACGCCCCGAGCGCGCCTGCAGGAAGAATGTCCGGGCACCGGGCTCGCCGACCGTGCCGGCGACGAAACGCTCCGGCGGGTCGTACCGGTGGACGATGCGCTGCACCCCCCGAACCCTAGGACGTCAGGTCCCGGTCGACCCGCTCACCCCGAAGCGCCCGGAATGTGCGGGGTGCGGGGTGCGCCGGGGTATGCGCTCAGCCCGCGCCGCCGCCGACGGCGGCATCAGCGTCGGCGGCCGCGCGTCGGGTGGGTCGCCGACGTCGCCGTTTGGCCGGTACCAGCGCCGCCAGGTCTCCGCCGGTGTCGTTGACCCGCACCGCGAACGGGCGCAACGGCGTGTAGCGCAGCACCGTCACCGAAGACGGGTCGACGGTGATGCGTTGGAAGCCGTCCAGGTGCATGCCCAGGGCGTCGGCGGTGATCGCCTTGATGACGTCGCCGTGACTGCAGGCCAGCCAGAACGCGTCCGGACCGTGAGCGGCTTCCACCTCAGCGTCGATCTGGCGGACCGCGGCCACCGCGCGGGCCTGGGTCTCCCGCAGCGACTCCCCGTTGGGGAAGACCGCCGCGGAGGGGTGCTGCTGCACGACCCGCCACATCGGCTCCCGGGACAGCTCAGAGAGCTTGCGACCCTCCCAGTCCCCGTAGTGGCACTCCCCCAACCGGTCGTCGACCTCGACGCCGACCTCGGGTCGACCACTGAGCAGCACCTCGACGGTCTCCTGGCAGCGCTGCAGCGGGCTTCGCACCGCCCGCGCCAACGGGACCGGCGCCATCCGGGTGGCCAGTGCGAGCGCCTGCGCCCGTCCGGTGTCGTCCAGGCCCACCCCGGGAGTCCACCCGGCCAGCACTCCGCCAGTGTTGGCGGTGGTGCGACCGTGGCGCACGAGCAGCAGATTTGCCATGTCCGGCTCAGGCTAGGTGGCGGCAATGGCGCCGACCGCCAGCAGCAGCAGCACCAGCAGGCCCAGCACCACCCGGTACCAGACGAAGACGCGGAAGGTGTGGTTGGAGATGTAGCGCAGGAACCACGCGATGACCGCGTACCCGACCACGAACGCGATGACGGTGGCCACGGCGGTGGGCACCACGGCTACCGGTGCGTCGGGGCCACCGATCTTGCGCAGCTCGAACAGTCCGGACAGGAAGACCGCCGGAAGCGCGAGCAAAAAGGCGTATCGGGCGGCGGCCTCACGGCGGTACCCCAGGAACAGTCCGGCCGCGATCGTCCCCCCGGATCGGCTGACACCGGGGACCAGTGCCAGCGCCTGCGCCAGCCCGTACCCGATCGCGTCGCGCAGGGTCAGGTCGTCGATCCCCTTGCTCCCCGGCGCCCGACGGTTGCGGCTACGGGAGCGGCCCGGGTCGGCCACCACCGCCCCGGCGTAACGGTCGGCGGCGCCCAGCACCAGCCCGAACACCACGAGCATCGTCGCGGTCAACCAGAGGTTGCGCAGCGAGGTCTCGATGACGTTGCGCAGCGCCAGTCCGAGGATGCCGATGGGGATGGAGCCGACGATGACGAACCACGCTGTCCGGGCCGCCGGGTCCGAACGCAGGCTGCGGTTACGCAGCGAACGCGCCCAGGTCCCGACGATGTGGACGATGTCGCGCCAGAAGTACACCAGCACAGCGGTTTCGGTGCCCAGTTGGGTGATCGCTGTGAACGCTGCTCCCGGATCGCCCCACGACGGGATCAGTGCTCCCACGATCCGGATGTGCGCGCTGGAGGAGATTGGCAGGAACTCGGTCAGTCCCTGGACCAGCCCGAGGATCACTGCCTCCAGCAGTCCGGCTGTGTGCGTCACGCGTTGGCCATGGCCTTGCCCGCCCGGCCACGGGCGCGCGCCCGGTCGTGTCCGGACAGCACGACCTTGCGGATCCGGACGGCGTCGGGAGTCACCTCGACGCACTCGTCCTCGCGGCAGAACTCCAATGCCTGCTCGAGGTTCATCGGGCTCGCCGGTGCCAGACGCACCAGCTCGTCGCTGGTCGAGGTGCGCATGTTCGTCAGCTTCTTCTCCCGCGTCGGGTTGACGTCCATGTCGTCGGCGCGGCTGTTCTCTCCGACGATCATGCCCTCGTACACCTCGATGCCCGGCTCGACGAACAGTGTCCCCCGCTCTCCGAGACTGGACAGCGCATAGGCCGTCGTCGGTCCGGGCCGATCGGCGACCATCGATCCGGTGGGCCGGGTACGCAGGTCCCCCACCCATGGCCGGTAGCCCTCGAAGACGTGGTGCAGCAGCCCGGTGCCACGGGTCTCGGTCAGGAAGTGGGTCCGGAAGCCGATCAGCCCACGCGCCGGCACGAGGTACTCCAGCCGGATCCAGCCGGTGCCGTGGTTGACCATCTGTTCCAGCACGCCGCGGCGCAGCCCCAGCAGCTGGCTGACCACGCCCATGAACTCCTCCGGCGCGTCGACGGTCAGCTTCTCGAACGGCTCGTGCAGCTTGCCGTCGATGACCTGGGTGACCACCTGCGGTTTGCCGACAGTCAGCTCGAAGCCCTCCCGGCGCATCTGCTCGACCAGGATCGCCAACGCCAGCTCACCGCGTCCGCGCACCTCCCAGGTGTCCGGGCGCTCGGTGGGCAGCACCTGCACACTGACGTTGCCGACCAGTTCCGCATCCAGACGCCCCCGCAGCAGCCGGGCGGTGACCTTCTTCCCACTGCGCCCGGCGGTAGGCGCGGTGTTGATGCCCATCGTCATGGAGATGTTCGGCTCGTCCACGGTGATGACCGGCAACGGGTGCGGGTCCTCCAGGTCGGCCAGCGTCTCCCCGATGGTGATCTCCGGGATGCCCGCGACCGCGACGATGTCACCCTGGGCCGCGGACTCGGCTGGTACTCGTTGCAGACCCTCGGTGCGCAGCAGCTCGGTGATCCTGACCGGGCGCTGGGAGCCGTCGACGCGGCACCACATCACGGTCTGACCCTTACGCAGCACCCCCTCCCGGACCCGGCACAGCGCGAGCCGACCCAGGTACGGCGAGGAGTCCAGGTTGGTGACGTGGGCCTGCAGCGGCGCGTCTTCGTGGTAAGTCGGGGCCGGCACCGCGGTGAGCAGCTCGGCGAACAACGGTTCCAGATCCGGGCTGTCCGGGCTGGTGCCGTTCTCCGGGCGGGTCAGGCTGGCGCGGCCGGCGCGGGCCTGGCAGTACACGATGGGGAAGTCGATCTGTTCCTCGTCGGCGTCCAGGTCCAGGAACAGCTCATAGGTCTCGTCGACGACCTCGGCGATCCGGGCGTCGGAGCGGTCCACCTTGTTAATGACCAGCACGACCGGCAGCCGCTGCTGCAGGGCCTTGCGCAGCACGAAGCGGGTCTGCGGCAGCGGGCCCTCGCTGGCGTCGACGAGCAGGACCACTCCATCGACCATGGACAGCCCGCGCTCCACCTCCCCACCGAAGTCGGCGTGCCCGGGCGTGTCGATGATGTTGATCGTGTAGTGGACACCGTCTGGCGCGGTGTAGTCGACCCCGGTGTTCTTGGCCAGGATCGTGATGCCCTTTTCCCGCTCCAGGTCTCCGGTGTCCATAACCCGGGCGTCCTGCTCGGCGGCGTAGGCGCCGGTCTGGCGCAGCATGGCGTCGACCAGGGTGGTTTTGCCGTGGTCGACGTGCGCGATGATCGCGACGTTGCGCAGGTCGGCGCGGGTGCTCATGACGGGGTTGCTCCTCAGCGGGCTGGCATCGACGGGTTACTCGGATCCGGGCTGGGTGCGAACGCTGCGGCGCTCGCGCGGGTCCGGCCGTCGGCGGCCGCCTTCTCCGATCCTATCGACGCCGGCAACCATCCCGCCGGCCCGGCTGATCCGCCGTCCTGGGCCGCCCGCGTCCCGGCCCGCCACGGACGGGTCACTACCGTGCCGCCGTGGAGATCCGGCGGGTCGGTGGCAGCGGACTGGCGGTCTCCAGCCTCGGACTGGGCACCATGACCTGGGGCCGGGCCACGACCGCGGCCGAGGCGGGGCGGCAGTTGACCGCGTTCGCCGACGCCGGCGGGACGCTGGTCGACACGGCCGCCGGGTACGGCGACGACGACGGCGACAGCGAACGCATCCTCGGCGGGCTGCTGGCCGACCCCGGACTGGCCGCGCAGCTGGTGGTGGCCACCGCGTCGGGCATCAGCCAGCGGGCGGGGACGCGGGTCGTCGACGTCAGCCGCCGCGGCCTGCTCGGTGACCTGGACAGCTCGCTGGACCGACTGGGACGCGACCACGTCGATCTCTGGCAGATGCACGCGTGGTCCGCGGACGTGCCGCTGGCCGAGACCCTGTCGGCCTGCGAGGCGGCGTTGGCGTCGGGGCGGACCCGCTACATCGGGGTGGCCAACCACCGCGGCTGGCAGTTGGCGCTGGCCGCCGCCGGACTGCGGGACAGCCGGTTCGGGGCCACGGTCGTCTCCGACCAGGTGGAGTACTCGCTGCTGCAGCGGTCGGCCGAGACAGAGCTCGTGCCGGCCGCGGCATACCTGGGGGTGGGACTGCTGGCGTGGGCCCCGTTGGCCCGCGGGGTGTTGACCGGCAAGTACCGCGACGGCATGCCGGCCGACTCCCGCGGCGCCTCCCCGCAGTGGTCCGGGTCGATCCGCCGGTTCTCCGACGTCGGGTCTCGCCGGATCGTGCAGGCGGTGTGTACCGCCGCCGACGGGTTGGGGGTGGCGCCGCTGCAGGTGGCGTTGGCGTGGGTGGCCGGGCGGCCCGGGGTTGCGTCGGCGATTGCAGGTGCCCGTACCGCAGATCAGTGGCAGCAGGTGCTGGCTGGCGCGCAGGTGAGCCTGCCCGGTGAGATCGTCGCCGCGTTGGACGAGGTGTCGGCCGGCCGCAGGCGCCCTGAAGCGGGCGAAGCGGGGGACGCGGGCGATGCACGCGGCGGTCTCCCGTGGAGCTGACCCACCGGGCCGGTAGGTGGCACGCTGGCGGTGATGTCACTTCCCGGGGCCGAGTACGAGATGCGGTCGTTGCTCCTGCCGCGGGGCACGTCGCGGTCGGCGGCCCGCCAGCTGTTGGCCGAGCAGGCCGAACGCGGCGGCTGGGAACTGGCGCGCCTGGCGCTTTTCCGCGACGGGACCCGGCGCATCCTGCTGCGGCGGCGCATCATCCGCGCCCGCCTGACGTTGGGTAGCCGGCCCGGTCGCCTCGGCTGATCCGCGTGCGTCGTCGTTGACGAGCGGGAGCTGCCGTTCCGGTTCACCGGCCGCCGGTTCGATTTCGTCACCCGATTGTGGCGTATCCGCGACCCGCCGGACGTCCGCGGGGCTCATCATGTCAGCGTGGCAGCGACGCGCGACCGTGCGACCGGCCGGCGGACCCACCGCCGTTCGGCACTGCTGTCGGCCGGGTTGTCGCTGGTGCTGGCGGTCAGTGTCGGCGTGACCGCGTTCCCTGCCCCGCCGCCGGCAGCCACCGACCCGGTCACCCAGGATCCGCTGACGCTGTCCCGTCCCGTGCCGCCATCGCGACCCTGTCTGGACGACGCGCTGGTCGCCGGCACCATCACCGTCGACGGCGTGGCGCGGACCTACCGCGTCTCGGTACCCACGAGCAGGGGCGGGCGGGCTCCCCTGGTGCTGGCCTTCCACGGGCTGGCCGAGCGGACGGGCGAGTTCGCCACCCGCACCGGTCTGTGCCAGGCCACCCGGGCGGCGGGACAGCTACTCGTGCTGCCCGACAGTGCCGGTCCAGCGTTCAACGACAGTCGGTTGGGCCGGCGTGGCCCCCACGACGACGCGTTCGCGCTGGCCCTGATCGACCGTTACGTCCGACTGGGGCTGGCCGACCGGAACCGGGTCACGCTGGCCGGCTTCTCCAACGGAGCAGGAATGGCGATGGCGGTCGCCGCCCAACACCCAACCCGGATCGCTGCGGTGGTCTCGGTCGCCGGGTCACTGATCCGGGCCAGCGACGCCCCACGGCCCACCGGCCCGGTGCCTGTCGTCCTCGTGCACGGCAGCAACGACCCGGTGCAGCCCTGGAACGGCCGACGAGGACATGGCAGGTACCTGCCATCCTATTTGGCCGTGCCCGCCACCGCCGACAGCTGGGTCGTCGCCGACCGATGCCGCGGCGCGGTCCGGATGCTGCTCCCGGCACCGGTCGCCGACCCGGCCGCGTCGCTCAGCCCGCAGGCGCCCAACCCGAACGCCCCGTCGGCCATCGCACCGGGCCGGATGCCGTCCGGCGCTGTCGAGGTCACCCGATGGCTGCCCGGCCCGCAGGGGGCAGGGGTCACGTTCTACCGCGTCATCGGGGGCAGGCACCGTTGGCCGGTGACCGATCCGGCCCAGGTCGGGCCGGGCACCGAGCTGGCGGCGGTCAGCGCCACGCAGCTCGTGGTGGACACCGTTGCACACGCACACAGGTCCACTCGGCGGACTTCCTGAAGCCGAGCACAGCCGGAGGTTCTACGGTCTTCGCCATGGCCAGCGAGCATGCCGCCAGCGTCACCCGCGCACGGTTCACAGATGGCGCCCACCGCCTGACCCTGCCTGAACTGGTCGCGGGCTGGGCAGCAATCGACCCGACCGGGGTCTACCTGGAGAGCGCCCGCGACGAACGAGCGGTCAGCTGGGCTGAGCTGGCCCGGTCGGCTGCGGCCTGGTCACACCGCCTCGATCGGGCCGGGGTCCCGGCCGGCGGGCGGGTCAGCCTGTCCGTGGCTGACCCGTTGCGGTTCGCCACCGCGTTCGTGTCGATCATCGCGGCCGATCGAGTCGTCGCACCACTCGACGCGGGCGCCGGTCCCGCGGCGCTGGCGCGACACCGGGCCACCATCGGGTCTGCGGCCACGGTGCGGGTCGATGCGGATGCTGCGCCCGCGACCGTGGCAACCGCGCGGCTGGACGATTCGTGGGCAGTCGTCCGGGCATCCGATGCTGGACTGCGCCCGGCCGAACGCGACAGAGCGCTACCGGAAGGGGGCGGGTTGCTGCTGGCCAGCTCCGGCACCACCGGCCCGCCGAAGCTGGTCGAGTTGACCGAGGCCCAGTTGGTGCACACCGCCACGGAGATCGCCGCATGCCACGGGCTGGACCGCCGCGACCGCGGCTTCAACCCGCTGCCGCTCTGGCATGTCAACGCCGAAGTCGTCGGACTGCTGGCCACCCTCGTCGCCGGCGCCCAGCTGGTGCTGGACGACCGCTTCCACCGGACCGGGTTCTGGAAGCTGATGACCGACCGGGAGATCAGCTGGCTCAACGCGGTGCCCGCGGTGCTGGCGATCCTGGCCCAGCAGCGACCCGAGCCCGCAGCGCCCCCGTCCCTGCGTTTTGCCCGCTCAGCATCGGCACCGCTGCCGGCCGCGACCCTGCATGCCTTTGAGCGGGTCACCGGCGTGCTGGTCGTGGAGACGTATGGCATGACCGAGGCGGGGAGTCAGATCACCGCCAACCCGGTTGGTCCGGACCGGCGTCCCGGCTCGGTGGGGCGCCCGGTGGGCGTGTCCCTGCAGATCGTGGACGATGAGGCAGCTCAGGTGCCTGCCGGGACGTTGGGAAGAGTGCGGATCCGGGGAGCCGGGGTCATCACCCGGTATGCCGGCCCGGCGGGCAATGACCGGATCGACCGCGACGGCTGGCTGGACACCGGCGACCTCGGGCGCCTGGACGACGACGGGTACCTGCTCCTGGCCGGGCGGCGGGACGACATCATCAACCGGGGCGGGGAGAAGCTGGTGCCGACCGAGATCGAGGACGTGCTCGCCGAGGATCCGGGGGTCGCGGCGGTGGTGGTCCTCGGGTGGCCCGATCCGGTACTGGGCGCCGTCCCGGTGGCCGCGATCGTTCCTGCGGTCGTCCCGGCCGGCACGGCATCCGCGGCGGCGCCCGAGGCGGTGCCCGGGTCGACGTCGGGGTCGGGATCCGGTGCGGGGCCGGGGGACGCCGCAGGTCAGCAGTTGGTCAAGCGGCTACGGCGCCGGGCCGCAGACCGGCTCGACAGGCCGTACCGACCGGCGGCGTATCACCTGCTGGAGCGCCTGCCCGCCGGGGTGAACGGGAAGGTGTCGCGGCGCGCGGTGCGGGAGGCGGTGGTCGAGCTGGCCGGGTCCGGCCCCGTCCCTCCGGACGACTCGCTGTGAGCACCGCTCTCGGACGCGAGGAGGAACGGCCGGTCGTCAGCCGCGACCCCGGCGGCCCCCCCGACGGCAATCCGGGCGATAGTCGATTCGATGACAGTCCTAATGACGAGAGCGGTGCTCGCCGGAGCAGTGCTCTTCCGGAACGCGGACACCTGGACCAGGTGGACCTGTTCCGGATCACCACGTTCGCGGCCGTCGTAGGCGTCCATACCATCGGCAGCGGCAGCTCGGCGCTGAGTGAGACCGGAAATGCCCTACTGATGCTCGGGCACTACACCCGCGAGGCGTTCTTCTTCCTGACCGGACTGGTGCTCTCACACTCGCTGCGGGACCGCCCGCTGGTGCTTCGTCGCTTCTGGCCGCGGCGGGTGCCTCTGGTGGCGTTGCCCTATCTGTGCTGGTCAGTGGTCTACGTCTGGTACGGCCGGTGGCGCGGCAGCCTGTTCGGGGTGACCCCGGGACCGCTGTGGCATCAGCTGTGGTACGAAACGTTGCTCGGGCAGGCCTCATACCACCTGTACTTCTTGCTGGTCACAGTGCAGATCTACCTGTTGTTCCCGCTGGTGCACCGATTCCGGCGGACGCTGAACGCCCATCCCGCGCGGGTGCTGCTGAGCACGGCTGCGGTTGACGCCGCGGTGATGTACCTCTCGCACGGCAGTCACCCTGCCGGCCCGGTGGGTGGGTTCCTGCACCGGTGGACCTACCTGACCATCGTCCCGTACCTGTTCTGGGTGCTGGCCGGGGCATGGGTCGCCGCCCGGCTGCCGGCGGTGCAGTCCTGGCTCTGGCGCCATCGAGTGGTTGTTGTGATCGCTGCTCTGGCAACGTTCGCCGCCGCCCTTGCCGTATACGTCGACGGGGTCCGCGACGGTGTCCTGCCGCCCAACGCCGCCGATGCCGTCCAGCCGGTCATCGTGGCCTCGGCCACTGGCGCGATCCTGCTACAGGCGGTCCTCGCCCTGGGGTGGGTTCGGCGGCGGCGTCCCGGATCGGTGGCCACCCGGCTGGTGATGTGGGGCTCGACGGTGGCCTTCGGGGTCTACCTCATCCATCCGATCGTGCTGGACCGGCTGCTGGCGCACGGCTTCAACGGCGACCGTCAGAGCTATCTGTTCGCCCCCTGGAGTTCTGGACTGCCGAAGGTCCGACTGGGGCAGCCAGCGGCGGGCCTGCTGGTCTGGATCCTGACCCTGGCCGTCTCGGGGCTGATCATCTCGGCGCTGCGCTGGACCCCGCTGAGCCTGGCCCTGACCGGGCGGGCCCGGCGCCGTCCCGGCTGGCCGAACATCGCCCGCCGGGCCCGGCCGTGACCGCGACCCTCCCGTCCCGCCGCCCAACCCGTTTCATGCCGGCCTCACCGTTGCGCCACCGGGTGCGGGGCCGGGTGCTGCTGAGCCTTTGCGTGCTCTACGCGATCCTCTACTTCGACCGGGTGAACATCGCGACCGCGGGGCCGAACGGGCTGACCAGCGAGCTCCATCTGACCAAGGTCGAATTCGGGTTGGTGGCCTCCGCGTTCGCGCTCCCCTACGCGCTGCTGCAGTCGGTCGGCGGGCTGATCGGGGACCGGTTCGGTCCGCGTCGCGTCCTCGGAGCGGTGGCTCTGCTGTGCGGGCTCGCCACCATCGGGACCGGGCTGGTCGGTGGGCTGGCCGCGCTGCTGGGCGTGCGGTTCGCCCTCGGGGTCGCCGAAGGGACCGCCTTCCCGACCGCCACCCATGCCATGGCTGCCTGGCTGCCCCGCGACCGGCGCGGATTCGGACAGGGTGCCGTGCATGCCGCGTCCCGGCTCTCGAACGCGCTGGCCCCGCTCATCGTCGCCGCGCTGATCTCGATCCCGCTGCTGGGCTGGCGCGGCTCGTTCGTGATAGCCGGTTCCGCCGGAGCCGCGTGGGCACTGGTGTGGTGGATCTGGTTCCGCGACCGGCCGCGACAGCACCCGGCGGTAGGCCCGCTCGAACTGAGGGAACTGGGCGTTTCCGACAGGGCGGGCGTTTCCGACAGGGCGGGCGTTTCCGACAGGGCGGGCGTTTCCGACAGGGCGGCCGTTTCCGACAGGGCGGCCGCCGCGGCGTCGGGAGAGCCGCCGAGCCGTCCGGGCACGCCGTGGCGGGCGCTGATCCCGCGGATCCTGCCGGTCACCCTGACCGACTTCTGCTACGGCTGGATGCTGTGGGTCTACCTGACCTGGATGCCGTCGTTCTTCGCCGACACCTACCACCTGGACCTGAAGAAGTCGGCGTTGTTCACCACGCTGACCCTGATCGGCGGGGTGTTCGGCGACTGGCTGGGCGGGGTGCTCTGCGACCGGTTGTTGCGTCGGACCGGCCGGCTGAGCCTGTCTCGCAAGACCGGGCTGGTGATCGGGCTGGCCGGGTCCGCCGTACTCGTCGCGCCGGTGCTGGTCGTGTCGTCGTTGGCCGGGGTGACGGTGTTACTGGCGCTGGGGTTCTTCTTCCTCGAGCTGTGCAACTCCCCGCTGTGGACGATCCCGATGGACATCGCGCCCAACAACAGCGGTGTGGCCAGCGGGCTGATGAACACCGGGTTCGGGGTGGCCGGGCTGGTGGCCCCGCCGGTTTTCGGACTGGTCAGCTCGCGGGCCGGTTATCCGGCCGCGCTGGCCGTGTCCGCCGCGGTGCTGGTGTTGGGGTTGCTGCTCTCGACGCGGATCAGCCTGCGGCCCCTGCACGCGGCTGCCTGAGACACCCGACACCCGCTCACCGTGCTCCCCGGCGCGGTGCCGGCCACCAGCCACAACGCGAACCGGGTCGCGGGAGTACGGTGACCAGCTGCCGACGTCAGGGCGGCGAGCCGGTTCAGGCGCGGTCGAGGAAGGCGTCCAGGACCCCGACCCCGAAGCGCAGCGCGTCGATGGGCACCCGCTCGTCCACCCCGTGGAACAGCGAGGTGAAGTCCAGCCCCGGCGGCAGCTGCAGCGGGCTGAACCCGTAGGTGGCGATACCCAGCGGTGCCAGCCCCTTGCCGTCGGTGCCGCCGAACATCGTGTAGGGCACGACGCGGGCCTGCGGGTCCGCCTCGGTCAGGCAGGCCGTCATCGCCTCGACCAGGGAGCCCGCGAACTCCTGTTCCAGCGCGACGTCCCCGTGAATGAGCTCGCGGACCACGCCGTCGGGCAGCAACGAATCCACGGTGGCGAAGAACTGCTCCTGCTGGCCGGGCAGGAACCGGCCGTCCATCGTGCCCACTGCCTCACCTGGCACGACGTTCGCCTTGTATCCGGCGGAGAGCTGGGTCGGGTTCAGGGTGTTGCGCAGCGTCGCCCCGATGACCCGGGCGGCCGGTCCAAGGCGGGCGACCAACGCCTGCACGGAATCCTCATCAGCCAGGTCGACCGGAACATCGAGAGCATCGCTCAGTTCCGTGAGCAGCGTTCGCACAGTCGGGGTGAGCACCATCGGCCAGCGGTGGTCCCCGAGCCCGCTCATCGCCCGCGCCAGCTTGGCGACCGCGTTGTCCGGGTTGATCATCGCGCCGTGCCCTGCCGTGCCGCGGGCCCGCAGCTGCAGCCAGGCGATACCCCGTTCGGCGGTCTGGACCAGGTAGAGGCGCAGGTCATCGGCGACGGTGATCGAGTATCCGCCGACCTCGCTGATCGCCTCGCGCACCCCCTCGAACAGCTCCGGGCGATGCTCGGCCAGCCAACGGGCCCCGTAGGTGCTGCCGGCCTCCTCGTCGGCGAAGAAGGCCAGCACCAGGGGGCGGGCCGGCAACCGGCGCTGCCGCAGCCGATCCCGGATCACGGCCAGGGTCATCGCGTCCATGTCCTTCATATCCACCGCCCCGCGCCCCCACACGCAGCCGTCGGCGATCTCCCCAGCGAACGGATCGACCTTCCAGTCCGCGGCGTTGGCGGGCACGACGTCGAGGTGACCGTGGATCAGCAGCGGCTCGCGGTCGGGATCGGCGCCATCGACCCGTGCCACCACGCTGGCGCGGCCGGGCTCCGACTCGATGATCTGCGGGTCCAGGCCGACCTCGGCGAGCAGCCCGGCCACGTACTCGGCGGCCGCCCGCTCCCCCGGCCCGGACCCGTCACCATGGTTGACGCTCGGGATCCGGATCAGGTCCCGGCAGATGCTCACGACCTCCTCGCGAGGGTCGCTGGTGGTGCCGTCGGTGTCGCCGCTGCTCATCGGCCCATGCTCGCCCACGGCCCGCCGGCCCTGCCACTCGCCGGCGGTCCCAGCAGGCTCGCCCGGCCGCGTGGTTCGTTCGGTCGTCCGCTGTCCAGGCGCGGTGTTGGGGCCGGGTCCGGGCGGTCCCCGGTGTTACAGTCGGCGGCTGCACGGCACCGGTCCGGGTGGCGGAATGGCAGACGCGCCAGCTTGAGGTGCTGGTCCCCAGTAATGGGGGTGGGGGTTCAAGTCCCCCCTCGGACACCTTCCGTATTGCACGGAGGGCCGGGCCCGAGAGCTGGATGGCACGGAGGGTCGGGCCGAGAGCCGTATGGCACGGAGGGTCGGGCCGAGAGCTGGCAGCGAGTCGCGAGGACCGGGTCGGTAGCTCAACCGGAGCCCAGGGCTGGCGTACAGCCGGTTCTGTCGTCGGCGAGCCAGCCAGCGACCGGCGCGGGATCTTCGCCTGCCTGCAGCGCCGCTCGGTACGTGGCGACCCGCGTTTCGCAGTCGATGAGGGCGCGGCGAACTGCCGTCGTCGCGGCTGCCAGAGCACTGCGGAAGGTGCCCACCCAACACCCCAGCGCCGAGGGCAGGGGTCTACCGCGCCGCCGTGATCGACCTTTGGTACCGGTGGATCGTGGGCTGGTCGATCCCGGACCACATCCGCACCGAGCTCGTCGCCGACGCCTGCGGATGGCGACCCCTCGATCTCGCAGGTGCCTCACCGATGGTGGCGACGACTGGCCGTGCCATTCCCGGGCGACCTGGCCAGAGGTGCCGAGGACGAGGTCAGTCTCGCCTCGACTCCGGCCGTGTTGGTGGGAGCGGCGGCGGCTGGCTCCCTCGGCCTCGCGGGGTCCTCCTCGAAGGGGCGTCGCCGCGTTCCCGGGCCGCGGGGGCCTTAACGTTCAGCGACCATTCACTCACAGAAAGTGTTAGCGTGCGATTTCGTTGAGCCACCGGGATCCCCCGATATCTGGCCGCAACGGCAAGCGGGCCACGACTCCCGCGGCGGCAGTGAAGCCGGCGCCGGGTCGGCGCACGCTTGAGACCGCTGACGAGAAAGGCGCACCCATGGCCGCTCGGGTTGCCCGTATCCCCCACAAACTGCTTGTGGCCACCCTGGGGCTGCTGGTGCTCGCCCTTGGCTTGGCGGTCAGCGCGGTGGTCGAGAACCCCGCCGCCGCCGCCACCCAGCCGTCCGTCGGTCTGGGCACGGCCAGCAGCTTCGCCGTCCTCGCCGGCTCCACGGTCACCAACACCGGGCCGTCTGTCATCAGCGGTGACCTGGGGGTCAGCCCCGGGGCCGCGGTGACCGGCTTCCCGCCGGGCACGGTCCGCAACGGCACCATCCACCGCGCCGACACGGTCGCGGCCAACGCTCAAGCCGACACCACCACCGCCTACAACGACGCCGCCGGACGCAAACCCACCGCCACCGTCACCGCCGACCTCGGCGGACAGACTCTGGTGCCCGGTGTGTATCGCGGCGCCACCCTCTCCCTCACCGGCACCGTCACCCTCAACGCCCAGGGCAACCCGAACGCCGTGTTCATCTTCCAGGCCGGCAGCACCCTGATCACCGCCTCCTCCAGCACCGTCTCGCTCACCGGCGGCGCCAACGTGTGCAACGTGTTCTGGCAGATCGGCAGCTCAGCGACGCTCGGCACGAACTCGGTGTTCCGCGGCACGGTCCTGGCCCTGACCTCGATCACCGCCACTACCAGCGCGTCGGTGACCGGCCAACTGCTGGCCCGCAACGCCGCGGTCACCCTGGACTCCAACACGATCACCAGACCCGCCTGCGGGGCCCAGCCGACGCCGTCCGCGACCCCGACGCCGTCCTCATCCCCGACGCGCTCCGCAAGCCCGACGCCCTCGGCAAGCCCGACGCCCTCGGCAACCCCGACGCCCTCGGCAACCCCGACGCCCTCGGCAACCCCGACGCCCTCGGCAACCCCGACGCGCTCCGCAAGCCCGACGCCGTCCTCATCCCCGACGCGCTCCGCAAGCCCGACGCCCTCGGCAACGCCGACGCGCTCCGCAACCCGGACGACCTCCGCAACCCCGACGCGCTCCGCAGCCCGGACGCGGTCGGCAACCCGGACGACCTCCGCAACCCGGACGACCTCCGCAACCCCGACGCGCTCGGCAACCCGGACGCGCTCCTCCACCCGCACACCGACCTCGACATCGACGTCCTCGACGGCCCTGGTGGGAACCACCGGAGGCGGCAACGGTGGCGCCGGCAACGGGACCGGGCAGGGCGGCCCCTTCCCCCAGGGACCGGCGGCCACCGGTCGCGGCGGCACGGCTGGCCTCCAACACCCGGGGCTGCTGACCCTCGGCGGCCTACTGCTACTCACCGGCGGTGGCATGCTCTTCCAGCTCTTCGGGCGGCGCCGGTTCCTCGGTTCGCGACGGTAGAGGTTCCATAGGCCGCCGCGGCCCTGGTACGGGTCGGCTGCGACCCGGGCGGACCGGTCGTGATGCATGCCGGCGCTGCCTACGCGGCCCTCTGGGTGGCGGCGATCGGCGGCCGTGTCTGCGTTCGCCTATGGAGCCGACCACCAGTTCGGCCCGGCCATCGTCCGCTTTCCGTGACCCCCCAGATCCCCGGCGGCGACCCCCGGACCACCGCCTTCGTGGCGATGGCCCGGTCCATGGTCGGCGTCCGGGTCGGCGAGACCGGCCCGGCGCCGCCCGTATCGGTCACCGGACCGTCAGCGCCCTGGCATAGCGGTCCCGGCCGGCGACGGGGGGATCGACAAGACCGCCGATCCCCCCGTCGGCACCGGCGAACGGACGATGCGTAACCGGCCGGTTCCTACACTTCCGTTGTGGCCGAGGTCCGGGTCGGCATCTCCGGGTGGACCTACCCACCGTGGCGGGGGGTGTTCTACCCGGCCGGACTGCCGCAGCGGCGGGAGCTGGCCTACGCGGCCGGGCTGCTGAACTCCATCGAGCTCAACGGCTCGTTCTACGCCCTGCAACGGCCGGCCAGCTACCGCGGCTGGCGGGAGGCGACCCCGGACGGGTTCCTGTTCAGTGTCAAGGGCGGCCGGTTCATCACCCACCTGAAGAAGCTCGCCGGCGTCGAGACCGCGCTGGCCAACTTCTTCGCCTCCGGGCTGCTGGCGCTGGGCGACAAGCTGGGACCGATCCTCTGGCAGCTGCCGCCGACCCTGCCCTACGACCGGGACCGACTGGCCGCGTTCTTCGCTCAGCTGCCCCGGTCCACGACGTCGGCGGTCACGCTGGCCAACGGCCACGACGACCGGCTGACCGACCGGAACTGGCTAACCACCGACGCCGACCGTCCCCTGCGCCATGCCCTGGAGGTCCGTCATCCCTCCTACGCGGTCCCCGACTTCCCCGCGCTGTTGCGGGCCCACGACATCGGCCTGGTCGTCGCCGACACCGCCGGGACCTGGCCGTTCTTCACCGACGTCGTCTCCGACTTCGTCTACGTCCGGCTGCACGGCGCGGGCGAGCTGTACGTCGGTGGTTACGACGACGCGGCGTTGCGGGTGTGGGCGGAGCGGGTCCGCGGCTGGGTGGGCGACGGGCGTGACGTCTACGTGTACTTCGACAACGACGTCAAGGTCCGGGCTCCCTTCGACGCCATGGCGCTCGCCGGACTGCTGGGTGTCACTCAGGGGGATCCCGGTCGCTGACCCGTCCTCCGGGCTGTGCGGGTGACCGGCCGGCCGGTCACCCGGATACCGGGGCGGTCACCACGACGGTTGCGGCCGGCTGGAGGGCCCGGATGGTCTACTGGCGGTCGTCAACAGGACGGCGTCGGGGCAGGGCGCGTCAGCACAGGGGCGCGTGGGGAGGGTGGGCACCAGTGGACGTCTGCGTCGACACCGGTCGCAGCCATGTCCTGGTCGCCCGCTGGGATGCCCGGGGCGACGTCACCCGCGAGCACCGGACCGGCGGTGCGGGACTCGGCGACGTCAGCGGGGTCGCCGGCGTCGCCGCTGTCGTCCAGGCCGCCGTGTCCCGCACGAACCCGACGGAGGCCGCGGCCGGCGACCCGGCGGGCGAGCGGGAGTGGCGGCTGGCGGTGGCGCTGCCAGGAGTGGAAACCGACCGGGCGCGGGCCGTTGCGTTGGCCGATCTGCTGGGCGCGGGCTGGGAGCGACCTCCGCACCTGCTGGTGGTGGTCAGCGACGCGATCGCCTGGCAGGTGGGCGCCTTCGCGGGCGGGGACGGCGTCGTGCTGGCCGTCGGCACCGGGGCGGTGGCCATCAGCCGTGAGGGCGCCCGGACCGGACGCGGCGACGGGTTCGGGCTGCTGCTCGGCGACGACGGCGGCGGCGCGTGGATCGGGCGGGAGGCGCTGCGGGCCGCTGTCCGGGGCCACGCTGAGCTGGCCGCCGCCGGGGACCGGCGATGCGGGCCGGCCGGCGACTGGCCCGGCCTGGTTCATCACCCGGAAGGTGCGGCCCTGCTGGCCTCGCTGGTCCCGGACGTCCTGGAGCTGGCCGCCGTCGGCGAGCCGGTGGCCAACGGCATCCTCGACCGGGCCGCCGGGGCCCTGACGGCGACCCTGGACGGCCTGGACCCCGGCGGCTCCCAGGGGCCGGCCGCTTCCAGGCCCGCGACCTGGCTGCCCGTGAGCGTGGTCGGCGGCCTCGGCCGGGCGCTGGCCGAGCGCCTGCACGGCGATGACCCGACCCGGCGGTGGGTGGCCGCCCGCGGGGACGCATGCGACGGTGCCCGGCTGCTGCTGGAGCGTGCCGCCACCCCGTTCGAGGCAGCGCTGGTGCGGGTCGGCCGCGGCAATCGGCCCCAGGCGGACGGGCGGCAGGACCGCGGGCGCCAGCAGGACGGGCAGCAGGACGGGCAGCCGGTGGATGCCGACGCGACCGATCGGCTGCCCACCGAGGGCCCGGCCCCCGACGTTGCCGGAATGGACAGCTGGCCCACCGAACGGCTGGTGCAGCGGCTGGTCGGCGCCCATGCGGTTGCCCAGCAGGCCGCCCGGTACGCGGTGCCCGGCCTGGCACGGGCCGCGGACGCGGTGGCCGCCGCGCTGTCCGGGAGTGGCCGACTGGTCTACGTCGGTGCGGGCACTCCGGGCCGGCTCGCGGTGCAGGATGCCGCCGAGCTGACCCCCACCTTCGGGCTGACGCCCGGACGCGCCCTGGTCCTGCTCGCCGGTGGCCAGCAGGCGGCCGGCGCCGCTGTCGAGGACGCCGAGGACGACGTTGCGCAGGCAGCGCGTGATGTGGACACCGCCGAGATCGCCAGCGGTGATGTCGTCCTGGGGATCAGCGCGTCGGGTCGGACCCCCTACGTGCTGGCCGCGCTCCACCAGGCCCGCCAGCGCGGGGCTCTCACGGTCGGGATCGCCTGCGTGCCCGGCAGTGAGCTCAGCGCTGCCGCCGACATCGGGATCGATCTGCCCACCGGTCCGGAGGTGCTGGCCGGGTCGACCCGGCTGGCCGCCGGCACCGCTCAGAAGATCGCCCTCAACACGATCTCGACGGCCGCCATGGTCCGGTCCGGGGCCACCTATGGACCGTGGATGGTCGACGTGCAGGCGACCAACGCCAAGTTGCGCCGACGGGCGGTCCGGATGGTCCGCGATGTGGCCGGGCTGAACGAGTCCGCCGCCGAGCAGGCGCTGGCCGAGGCGGACGGCTCGGTCAAGGTGGCCCTGGTCATGAGGCTGAGCGAGCTGGACGCGGGAGGCGCCCGGGACCGGCTGGCCGCGACGGGCTCGGTCCGGGCCGCGGTGGCACGCGGCGACAACCTGCACCGCCGGCCCGACCCGACCGGTGGCGGTGGAGGGCCGGGCGCCGCGCATGGATGACCAGCTGGTGGTCGCAAGCTCACAGTCCGGACGGCTCCCCCGACGTGGTCGCCGTGCTGGCCGCCGCCCGCGGGCAGGGCCGCCCGACCGGTCACCTCCGTCCGGCCTGACGCACCGGCCGGCAGATCGACCAACCACACCGGCCACGCACACCGGCCACGGCCACGGCCGCGCACGAGCGCGGCCGTGGCCGGTGTGGTGTCTACTAGCTGCCCGATGCCAACGACGGGGAGACGGTGATGCCCGAGGCCGGCCGGGGCTCGCCGCCGCCGTCGGTGGTGTTCCCCCAGTCGGTTGCCAGCGGCGATCCGGCACCGGACGGGGCGCTGCTGTGGACCCGCGTCGACATGCCCGCCCTCGCGCTGACCGGACCGGTGACCCTCGGCTGGACCGTCGCCGCCGACCCGGAATTCCGGACCGTTCTGGTGACCGGCACGACGGTGACCGATCAGAGCCGCGACGGCACCGTGAAGGTGTTCGTGAGCGACCCGGCGCTGCGACCGGCCACCCATTACTGGTACCGGTTCACCGCGCTCGGCACCGCGAGCCGGAGCGGCCGACTACGGACACTGCCCGAACCGGATTCGGCGTTGCACAGCCTGCGGCTGGGCTACGCGTCCTGCCAGGACTGGACGAACGGATACTTCATCGCGCTCGGGGCCCTCGCCGACCAGGACGTCGACTACGTACTGCACCTGGGCGACTACGTCTACGAGGCTGCGCGCTCGTCTGCTACCGGAACGGTCCGGGCGCTGAGCCTGCCCAGCGGGTCCGACACCGCACAGACCCTGGCGGACTACCGCAGCCTCTACCGCACCTACAAGACCGACCCGGACCTGCAGCGCTGCCACGAACGCCACACCTTCCTCGCCATCTGGGACGACCACGAGTTCGCCGACGACTGCTACGGCGTCCATGCCTCCGGGACCGCCGACCCGGCTCCGCAGCCGGAACGCCGGGCCGCCGCCACCCGCGCCTGGGCCGAATTCTCCCCCACGGCCTGCCACCTGACCAGCGGACAAGCGCCGCCGGGAAGCGTCGAATTCGACCCGGGCCAGTCCGCCGACCGCCAGGTCCGGCTCTGGCGTGAGGTTCGCTTCGGGACTCTCGTGCACGCCGTGCTCACCGACGAACGCCTGCACCGGGACGCCCACCCCTGCGGGGAGCAGGTTTCGGACAAGTACCTGGTCCCGGGCTGTGCGGAGGTGTCCGCCCCGGGCCGGACGATGCTCGGTGCCGCTCAGCGGGACTGGCTGGTCCAGACGCTGGGCAGCTCGGGGGCGGCATGGAAGCTGTGGGCCAACCAGACCATGCTCATGCAGCTGAAGCTGGGCTCGGCACACCTGTCGGCGTTGCTGGCGCTGCTGCCAAGGCCCGTGGCCGACCGCCTGCGCCGGCATCTGCACGGCGCCGGTGACGGGCTGTTCGTCAACCTGGATCAGTGGGACGGCTATCAGGCCGAACGCGCCGGCATCGCGCGGACCCTCATTGACGCCCGGGTGACCGATCTCGTCACGATGACCGGTGACCTGCACTCGTCGGTGGCCGGGTGGTCGCGCGTGGACTACGACGCGCCCCCGCCCATCGACTTCCCGGCCGTGCTGGCGCGCCGGACCGTCGATCCCACGCCCGCCCGCGGTGACCTGCTCGGCACCTGCTTCATGGCCACGTCGGTCTCGGCGGCCAATCTGGTCGAGCGATTCGGTATGGCGCTGAGCAGGCGGCTGCACATCCCGGTACACCACCTCAATCGACCGGTCGGGCGGGCGCTGGAATGGATGCTGGCCCACGCCAACCCCCACCTGGCCCTGTTCGAGTCCGGCAGTCACGGCTTCAACGTCGCGGAGTTCACCGACACCGAGCTCACGGTCACGATGTGGGCAGTCGCATCGGTGGCCGAGGCCGGCGCCTGCCAAGTCCGCGCGGGGCATCGCTTCCTCGTCCCCCGCCAGACCGCACCGGATGCCGCACCCCTGATCCACCGCCTGCGCTGACGCACCGCGCGCGTTGGGCTGCGGCGTCGTGTCGGTGGGCGCGTCGCCTGCCGGGACGGGGCCGGGCGGCAGCGCAGTCGCCTGAGCGCGAGGCGCGGGGTTGGGTGAGCTCACCGGCGTCGCTGGTGTCGCGGCCGTCACGCGCCCAGACGTCGTGCGCCCAGACGTCGGCCGCCCAGACGTAGCCCGCCGTGGATGGCCGATCTGCGCGCGACCAACGCCAAACTGCGCCGGCGGGCAGTCCGGATCGTTCGCGACGCGGCCGGGATCAGCGAGTCCCGGGCCGAGCAGACGCTGGCCGGGGCCGACGGGTCGGTGAAGGTGGCGCTGGTCATGGCAGTGGGCGGCTGACCGCGGACGCGGCCCGCAACCGGCTGGCGAGCGCCGGGGCGGTGCCCCGCGCCGTGCGCGAGGATGACGCCGTGTACCGGAGCGGGGACGACGCGGTGAGCAGAGACGGAGGTTTGCGGTGAGCAGACTCGACGCGGAGATCGCCGAACAGCCTGCCGTGTTGGCACGCCTGGTCGAGCACGCGGACGGGGTGATCGACCGGCTGCGCGGCTTGGTCGCCGGCTGTACCGGGGTCACGCTCGCGGCTCGCGGCAGCTCCGACAACGCCGCCCGGTACGGGCAGTACCTGGTGCCGCTGCGGTCCGGACTGCCCGTGACGCTGGCCCAGCCGAGCCTGTCGACCGTCTATGGGTGCGCTCCCAGAATGGACGGGCAGCTGGTCGTCGCCGTGTCCCAGTCCGGGCGCTCCCCCGACGTCGTCGCGGTGCTGGCCGCCGCGCGGGAACAGCGCCGCCCGACGGTGGCGGTGACCAACGAGCCGGACTCGGACCTGGCCGCCCAGGCCGACCTCGTCCTGGATCTGGGGGTCGGCGCTGAGACCTCGGTCGCGGCCACCAAGACCTACACCGCCTCGCTGGTGGCCATGGCGCTACTCGCGGTGGCCCTATCCGATCCGGATGACGACCGCGCGGCGGGTGACCAGCTGCGCGCGGTCCCGGGGCAGCTTGGCCGGGCCTTGGAGCTCGCCGAAGGGCCGGCCCGTGAGCTGGCCGCGGCGCTGGAGGACACCACCCGGGCCGTCGTGGTCGGCCGGGGCCTGAACCTGGCCACCGCCCACGAAACCGCGCTGAAGATCACCGAACTGACCGGCACGATGGTGTGGCCGTTCTCCCCCGCCGACCTGCTGCACGGACCGGTCGCCGTCGTCGGTCCGGACGTGCCGGTGCTGCTGGTGGTCCCCGATGAGCCGGCGTCGGCGTCGGTGCTCGAGGTGGTGCCCGGGCTGCGCCAACGCAGCGCCCCGGTGTATGTCATCGGCGACCCGCGTGGCACCGACGTCGACCTGGTCGTGCCGCTGCCCGGCGCTCTTCCCGGATGGTTGACCCCGGTGGTCAGCATCGCCGCCGGCCAACGCATCGCCCGCAACCTGGCCGGGTTGCGCGGGGTCGACGTGGACCGGCCGGGTGGGCTGAGCAAGGTCACCGTCACCCACTGACCTGCCCGCCCACTCGACCGCCAGGCCCGACGCAGGCCGTCGAGCGCGACACTTCGCCGGACAGCGCTACCGCGAAGGTCGACACCGCGTGGTTGAGACGTTCGCCAGTCACCGCGCACAGTCGTCCACATTTCCGTTCTCGATGGCGCCCGTCTTCGCGGCGGATGGGCGTCACCTAGGCACGCATCCCGTTGGCTCAACGTCAGAACCATCGTGGGGGGCCCGCCCGCGCCGACACTTCCGGCTCGGCTGGCGCGCCCCCACGCAGCCCCGCGTCGGGCCACTGCACACGGCCGAGTACACCTTACCGTACTCACCGGAGAGAGTTGACAGCCTCAGCGCTCTGTGGTACTTTACTCAACTTCGGTAGACCTGTGAGACTCTGGAGGCGTCCTGTGAAACGTCGCCGTTCGACCAGGGTGTCGCTGCTGATTTTTGGCTCGTTGTTCACTGGAATTGCTTTGCTAACCCCCACCAGATCCGTCGCCGCTACAGACAACTCGAGCGCGAGCGCCAAAGAACTGAGGCTACGATCGGAGTTCGGACTCTCGACATCTCCGCTGGCGATAAGGGAGGCTCACGCGCGGGCGGATTCGCGGGCCAACTTCCTAAAGATTCCGTTAACTCTCTCGGAGTCGTTGGACATAGCCAAACGAGGCGAGGTCGCCTACGACCTCGGCAAGCTGACGGATCGCATCGCGAAGGTGCCAACGTATGGTGGAATATCGATCGACCAACGGGTCGGAGGGGTCGTTCACGAGTACTATGTCGGGACTTCCCAGAGTTTCGACGCCGACATCTCAAAGGTCGTACGGTCTCGCGCGCGCATTGTCCGAGCGCCGGTTACCCGTAGCTACAGCGAATTGCAAGCACAGTTTGACGGACTCGATCCCAACGACTCGCGGTTGACCTCGGCCGGCATAAAGGTCGTCTCGGTGGATCTGAATGTCGACATAAACGGCTTGAGGGTGGGCATCATGAACGAGCCCTCAGTCGCACAGCTCCATATTCTGGAGCAGACTGCGCCAGGCGGCGCGGTCTTCGTCATCGGCGACAACGTGTCTTCGGCAGCCTCACGCTATTCTACGGGTTCGCCAAATATGCGCGGGCACGTTTCTCCGTAATGCCTCACAGTATCTTAATTGCACGACGAATATTGAAGGCAGGAACGGTGCGGGAGAGCACTACCTCGTGACTGCGGGCCACTGCGAGTCCGGATCTGGGAAGTTCTACGGAGTTGGACAGGACACATCGGATGGATCTGCTCTGCGCGGCATTGGGACAAGCCATGCCAACAATTACCGCCACGGCTCGGGCAGTACGACAGCGTGCGACTGTACCTATATCTAATACACCTACTCAAAAGACGGAAACATCACCGTAAGCGGGTTCGGTACCACTCTCGACGTTCGGCACGGGGACAGCGCGGGCCCGTGGTGTCTCAACAGCACCAAGAATGGTACGGGATCATCAGCGGTGGCCAGTTCCCATGCTCGGTAGGGTCGCCTGGGTGCGCCAACCCGATTGGTCAGTACATGATGTTTTCCGGAGGCTACCGAGTGAGATTGGATACGACGATTCGTGCAGCGTACTGAAGCGTCCGAGCGTCTGGGCTATACCCCCCGCGAACCTAGATCGCGGGGACATTTCCTATCGAACCCCGACGTAAGTCTTACTAGGAGATACGCGAGGATGACTTGCGCTCAAAGGGGGCCGACGTGAGGCGTAATCTGCTCGCTTGGCCTCTGGTCGTTCCCGGAATCATCGCACTGGGGAGCTGCTCGACCGCAACACCTGACATCAGCCCGACCGACCTCTGTTCGGTGCCGCGTTTGCCGAATGCCGATGGTTCGTACGTGAATCTTGAAATTCGAAACCAGCAGGTTTCTTCTGACCATGCCGGTGGTCAGCTTGTTGCACGCCTTACCGCTGCTGCACATGCAAAGTACGGCGAAAACATTGTGGGACTCGATCGCACAATTCCTGGAGTATTCGTATACGATCGCAGCGGCCAGGCTGTCGTGGCGAGACCGGAGCCTGGGAACGGCCAGGGGGGTGCGGTCCAGCTTGGGTTCGCCTTTGACAGCAAAGGCTCAGCGACGATCGGGTTTGATGAAAAGCTCGTCGTGTGTCCGGGTCATTCCGCTGAAGAGGTCACGGGCGGGACGCTCGTCGTTCGCGTGGAGGTGTGGGGGTCTGACCCGAACGACGCCAGGACCGCGACCACGCGACCAAACGTAAGAAGCGATCCGTGTATCAGTACTGGCGTCTGGCGAACGCGCACCTCGAGCGGTGCCGCCAGGTAAACCATTAGGCTGTTCCGAGGCCCGCGGCCGGGCCGATCGAGACACCGCGCCGGCAGCCACGTTGCGAGGAGGCCTCATCGAAGGACAGAACTCCCCATGAGCGTCACTGGCGTCCGCCGTCCGGTGACAACGCCCCTCAGATCATGGGCGACGCAGGCAATCAGTGATGCCGAAACCGGTGGCCTGAGATCCCCATTGGGGCCACGAAGAAGGCAACAGAATGTGCCGAGGGAGGTGTCCGGTGGTGGAGCGGGCCGCGCCGGTGGGGAGTAGCCGTGATAGCTCCGAGCTGCGATACGGGAGGGGCCGGCGCTCATCCGCGACCTTCGGCAAGGCAGGCATGGAAGTCGCGGCGCAGGGTCGCGACCTGCGGGCGGTTGCGGCCCAGATGCAGGGCGTTGGTCAACAGCACCGCCCAACGGCCGGTGGCCGGGTCCAGGGCCAGGCTGGTGCCGGTGAAGCCGGTGTGGCTGACCGCCGCCGGTCCCCAGCCGGGGCCGAGAATGTCGTGGGCATCGCCGCGGGCCGTCCAACCCAGCCCGCGGCTGCCGCCGAGACCGGCGGTCTGGGCGCGCAACGCCTCGTCCCGCAGCCACTCCGGAAGCACCGGGGACGCGATCCCCACGCCAGGGAGCCATGCGTGGACCACGGCGACCAGGTCCGCCAGCGTCCCGAACGCGCCGGCATGCCCGGCCACCCCTCCGGCCGCGGACGCGTTCTCGTCGTGCACCCGCCCGACCACCGCCCGCGGGACCCCGTCGGCGTCGGGAACGACTTCGGTGGCAGCGATCCGCGGCAACCAGTCTGACGGCGGCCGGAAGCGGATGCCGCTGCCGATCGGGGCGAGCACCTCGGCTCGCGCGAACTCCGCCAGTCCGGTTCCCGTGACCGCTTCCACCAGCCCGCCGAGCAGGATGAAACCCAGGTCGGAATAGGCGACCCGGGTGCCGGGCCGGTACCGCAGCGGCTGGGCGGCGGCGGCCACCAGTCCGGCGTGGTCGGTGACGGTCGCGGTGAAGTCGGACTGCTCGAGCAGCCCCGCGGTGTGGGTGAGGGCACCGCGCACGGTCACCCCCGCGGCAACCCCGGGCAGGAAGCGGGCAAGTGGCTCGTCCAGGCCCACCCGCCCGTCGGCGACCAGGCGCAAAACCGCCGGCAGGGTGACGGTCACCTTGGTCAGGGATGCCAGGTCGAAGACGGTGTCGACCGCCATCGGGCGGGTTGCCGCGCCCAGCTCGGCGCTGCCCACAATCCAACGCGACCACTCCCGGTCGCCGACGCCAGCCGCCGCAACCACACCTGGAACGACCCCCTCGCGTACCGCCGCGTCCAGGACGGCCCCGGCAGCGGCCAGCCCGGCAGCGCGGGACCCCGGGCTCACCGGCCGGCGGCCAACAGCTCCACAGCTGCGGCCAGCTGGACCCGGGCCGTCCCCCGGGTCCAGATCGTCGGCAGCCCACCCGTGTCGTACGGCCAGCCGACATCGACCACCACGACCGCAGGCCGTGTCCTCACCGTGGCCAGTAGCCGCTGCTGCCACCGGTGTCGCCCGGCGTCGCGGATCACCAGCACGACGCTGCGCTGCGAAGCTTCGCTGAGGTCCACCTCGGCGTCATCGTCGACGACAACGGTCTGCGTTCCGGTGACCCGTTCGGACAGGAGCTCACCCAAGGACCAGCCGGTCCGGCCCGCCGCCACGCTGGCGGGGCTGTGGCACTCGATCACCAACGGATCAACCAGCCGGGGCAGGACACGGGAGGTCCGCACCGCCCGGGCGGCGGCCGACGCAGCGCCCGCCTCGAACCCGTCGGCGCGAGCAATGCTTCCGTTGTGAGCAGTGCTTTCAGCGGGACGACGGGCCAGGGCGGCGGTCGCGGTCGCCGCCTGCTGCACCCGGTCCGCGCTCAGCCTGCCCTCGGCGACCGCGCGCGCGACCGCGGAAACGATCTGCTCGACCATGTCGGGGTCCTCCACTGCCCCGGTCTCGATGGTGTCCGCGCCGGCGGCCAGCGACCCGACGAAGCCCTCCGCGATCCCGACGGTATCGGCCAGCGCCCGCATCTCCAGGGCGTCGGTGACCACGCTGCCGGTGAACCCCAGCTGTTCGCGCAGTAACCCGGTGGTGACCGGCCGGCTCACCGTCACCAGCGCTTGCGGATCCAGGGCGGGCACCATGAGGTGGCCGGTCATCACCGCGGCGACCCCGGCATCGATGGCGGCGCGGAACGGTGCCAGGTCGACCTGTTCCAGAGAGGCTCGGTCGCCGGGGACGGTGGCCACCTCCACGTGGGAGTCCGCCACTGTGTCCCCGTGACCCGGGAAGTGCTTGGCGCAGGCGGCGATCCCCGCGCTCTGCAGCCCGGCGATCGCGGCAACGACGTGGCGGGAGACCAGCTGCGGGTCCGAGCCGAACGAGCGCAGCCCGATCACCGGGTTCGCCGGCCGGTTGACATCGGCGACCGGTGCCAGATCCAGCGTGATCCCCGCCTCGGCCAGCCGCGCACCCAACCCGGCATAGACCGCCTCGGTGGTGTCCGGTTCGTCCAGTTCCCCCAGCGCCGCGGCCGTCGGGGTCGCGCCGCTCCGGGCCACGTCGAGCCGGGAGACCTCCCCGCCCTCCTCGTCCACGGCGAGGACCACCTCGCGCCCGGCGGCGGCGCGCAGGCGATCGGTCAGCGGCCGGACCCGGGTTCCGTCGCCGGTGTTCGAGGCGAACAGCACCACCCCGCCCAACCCGTCGGCGAACGCGTCCAGCAGCCACCGCGGCGGCACCGTTCCGACGAAACAGGACAGCAGGCAGCCCAGCGTCGCCCGCCGCAGTCCCGCTGAATCGTCCGGCTGGTCAACCATCACTGCCCCTCTCCTCCGGTGTCCGCGCGCAGGACGTGGTCGCGGACGGAGTCCACGGCAAGTCCCAGCGAGCGCACGGTCTGGTCGTAGCGGCCCAGCGCGACCGCGACCCACATACAGTCGACCAGCGTCAGCTCCGGCACCCGGCTGCTCAACGTCCCGGCCCGCAGCGTCGTCTCGGTGCTCACCGCGATCAGCAACTCGTCGGCATGGCCGGCCAGCGGTGAGTCCGGGTCACTGGTGAGGACGACGACACTGGCGTCGCGGCGATGGGCCTGCACCGCCACCTCGACCGCCTCCCTGGTGCGCCCGGAGTGGGAGATCACCACGAGCACGTCGCGTTCATCGGTCCGGGAGGCCCGCATCAGGGCCAGATGCACGTCCACCGTGGCGTTGGCGGTCACTCCGATGTGCAGCAGCTTCTGCTCCAGGACGGCTGCCACGACCGCGCTGGCCCCGATGCCGAAAATTTCCACCCGCCGGGCGTCGGAGAGCCGTCGGGCCACGGCGGCGAGGACCTCCGGGTCCAGGCGTTGCGCGGTCTCGCGGACCGCGCGGGAGTCGGCCGCGGCGATCTTGGCGATGACGTCGGGCAGCGGGTCCTCACGGGAGATGTCCGGCGTCAATCGTGACAACTGCTCCCCACCGTCGACCCGCGCCGCCTCGGCGGCCAGGGACAGGCGCAGCTCGGAGTACCCGCGCAGCCGCATCGACCGGCAGAACCGGGTCACGCTGGCCTCGGAGGTGCCGGCCCGTTCGGCCAGCTCGGTGATGCTGCTGTGCGCAGAACCCACCGGGTCAGACAGCAACTGCCCGGCGATCGCCTGCTCGGCGCGGGACAATCCGGACCGCGCCGCGGCGATCCGGTCCAGCAGTCCCGGGGTGTCCGGGCTGGTCGCCGCCCGCGGGGACAGCAGACTCACTTCACCGCGCCGGCCGTCAGCCCCGCCTGCACCTTGCGTTGGAACACCACGTACACCAGCAGAACCGGCAGCATCGCCAGTGTCAATCCGGCGAACAGGGCGCTGTAGGCGGCCTTGTAGCCCTGGTTGACCGCCAGGTCGGCCAGGCCCTGAGAGATGACGAAGTGCTTGCGGTCCGACACCAGCACGACGGGCAGCAGGTACTGGTTCCACTGCCCGATGAAGTTGAAGGTGCCGATGCTGATCAGGCCAGGCCGGGCCATCGGGAGCATCACGGAGAAGAAGGTCCGGGTGTGACTGGCGCCGTCCACGATCGCCGCCTCGGCCACCGAGGTGGGCAGCGTCCGGAAGAACGCGGTCAGGAAGAACACCGAGAACGGCAGCGAATAGGCGGTGTAGACCAGGATCAGTCCGTGGTATGTGGACAGCATTCCCAGGTTGCGCACGACGAAGAACAGCGGCACCAGGGCCAGGAACACCGGGAACGTCAACCCCGCCACGAAGAAGTAGTACACGAACCGGTTGCCGCGGAACTCGAAGCGGGCCAGGACATAGGCCGCCATCGAGGACAGCAGCAGCGTCAGTGCCACTCCTCCGCCGACCACGATCAGGGAGTTGACGAAGTACCGCCCGATGCTGGCCGTCGTCCAAGCACGCACGAAGTTGTCCCAGTGCAGCGATTTCGGGAGCGCCCAGGGCGTGGTGAAGATCTGCGCATCGCTCTTCAGTGCCGAGAGCACCGCCCACAACAGTGGCAGCGTGGAGATCAGTGCCCACGCCACCAGCACGACGTGGGCCACCGCCAACAGCCCACCGCGTCGGGCCGCGCCCGGCGCCTGGCCGGTGGCGTCCGTCTGCTCGGCCCGCCTGGCGCCCCGGGCCCGGGGTAACGCGGGTGCACTCATCGCGGCGACCTCTCAGAACTCGATGCGATCGCGGCGGGTGAACCGCAGCGTGAAGGCGGCCAGCACCATCGAAATGGCGAACAGCAGCACACCCATGGCCGAGGCGTAGCCGAACTGGCTGTAGCGGAACGCCGTCTGGTAGAGCAGGTGGGAGATGACCTCGGTGGATCCGTCCGGGCCGCCCTGGGTCATGATCGACACCACGGCGAACGCGTCGAGAGCGGTGATGCCGATGTAGACCAGCGAGGTCTGCACGGTGTCCCAGAGCAGCGGCAGGGTCAGACGGAAGAACGTGGCCGCCCGTCCCGCCCCGTCCAGCAGGGCGGCCTCGTAGAGATCGGCCGGGATGGACTGCATCCCCGCGGTGAACAGCACGACGTAGAACCCGACCCCGTTCCACACCAGGACCGCGAGCAGTGCCCACAACGCCCACTTCGGGTCACCCAGCCAGATGTGTGACCACGAGCGCAGGCCGACACTGTCCAGCACCCCGTTCAGCAGCCCGATCCGCGGGTTGTAGATGAACTGCCACAGCACCGCGATGATCGCGATCGAGAGGACATAGGGGAAGAAGTAGACGATCTTGTAGACCCCGGATCCGCGGACCCCGCCGGCCCTGCCGCCCCGCACCCGCCCGCCCGCGTTGAGCATGTACGCGAAGAACAACGCCAGCCCGATCGTCAGGGTGGGCAACGTGAGCAACAGGATCGCGTTGTGCCAGAGGGCGCCCCACACGTCGCTGTCGCGGATCAGCGCTGCATAGTTGGCCAGCCCGACAAGTGACGGACTGGCCCCCATGCCCTGCCAGTTGGTCAGCGAGATGTAGAAGGCCTGCAGGTAGGGCGAGACGACGAAGACGATGTAGAGCGCCAACGGTGCGGCCAGGAAGCCGACCGCGAACCGGTACTTGTGATGGTGCACGCTGCCCGCTTCCGCCGTTGCGCCGCGATCTGGATCCGCTCGGCCCCGCTCAGGCCGACCGGGTGAACTTGGTGACCTTCTTGTCCTTGGCGGTCGCGTCGGCGGCCTGCTGGCAGCGTTGGGCCCAACCCTTCGCGTCCACGTCGAGGTTCATCAGCGCCGAGGTGGCGTCCTCAACCTTCTTGGCCATCTCCCCGTACCAGTTGCCGAAGTACCAGTTCAGCGTGTTGTCCCCGGCCGCCTTGACGACCGCATTCGCCGACGACAGCGCGGTTCCGCCGTCGACACCATCGGCGGCGCCCTGCACGACGGTCAGGGCGGCGTTGGCCTTGGTGAACTCCTTCGACGCCTGCTGGGAGAGCATCGCTCGCAGGAATTCCAGTCCCCCGCGCGGGTTCTTGCCCTGGGCGGCAACGATGAAACCCTCGCCGGGGCTGGCATGCAGCGCGGTGGCGGGCATCTTGTCGCCCGTGCTCAGCGAGGGGGTGGGGAACACGACCATGTCGAAGCCGGAGGGGGTGATGGCCTTCATCTCATTGGACAGCCAGTTCCCACATGGGATGAACGCCGCCTTGCCCTGCGTCCACGCCGTCTGCGACTCGGTGTGACTCAGGCCCTGCGACCCCTTGAGCAGGTACCCCTTGGCGACGATCTCCCGGATCGCCTCACCGGCGGCGACCACCTCCGGGGCGGTCCAGGCGTTCGGTGCCAGGTTGTCGATGTCGAGCAGGATCTTGCTGCCGCCCGCCTTGGCCGCCATCGCCAGCATCGGCTCGTAGATGTAGTACGGGTACTTGCCCTGATAGGTGAACGGCGCCTGTCCGGTGGCCTTGATCTTCTTGCTCAACGCCATGAACTCGTCCCAGGTGGTGGGTGCCTCCCAACCCTGCTTGGCGAAGGCGGACTTGGAGTACCAGAACCCGTAGACGGTGTACACGTAGTTCAGGATCTCCATCTTGTCCTTGAGCGTGCCCGACGGGACGACCCCCGGATAGAGCGTGTCGCGGACCTTCTTGCCGGGAATGTCCCAGGACGGGGCGTCCAGCAGGTCCTCCATCGCGGCGAGCTGGCCGGCCGAGGACAGGGCACCGAAGTCCATCAGGTTGGCACCGGAATTGTCGACCACGTCCGGCGGGGTGCCGCCGGCGAACCGCGGCTGCAACGTCTGCTGGATCTGCTGGGTCGGCGTGACGGTCACCTTGGCCTTGGAGTACTTGCCCTGGTACAGCTCGGCGTCGGTCTGGGCGTATGCGTGCCCGTAGCCACCGTCGAAGATCACCACCTCCAGCGGGGAATCGGGCTTGATGCCCAACGGGTTGTCCGCGCTGGCCGGACTCGCACCGGAGGAACCCGTGGCCGCCGGACTCGCGCCGCCGCCACCACCGCCACCGCCCCCGCCGCTGCCGCTGGTGGCACAGCCCGCCAGTCCGGTGATCCCGAACCCGGCACCGACCGCGAGCGCGCCGCGGAGCACGGCCCGCCGCCCGACGCCGGGGCGGGGACCGAATGCCGAGGTCGGAACCCGATGACCGGCCGTCTGGCCGTCCGCCGCTCCATAGCCGGCCGTCTGACCCTCTGTCATGGCATCTCCTTCGCACGACCGCGGCTGGTTCGCGGGTTGGTCAAAGATCGTCGCCGAGACCCGGCCACGTCAAGAGCCGTGGTGAAAATTCTTGTCACAAATCGGTCAGGGTTATGTCACAACGGCGTTACGAGTCGTGACAAGCGACGGGTGGAGGCGTGGCACGATGATGGCATGAATCGCACACGATTGAGCACAACGGTGGATGCGACGCTCCTTGAAAGTGCCCGAAGTCTTCGGTCCGGGGTCACCGACGCTGTGCTCGTGGACGAGGCCCTTGCAGCCCTGATCGCACGCCACCGCGCCGCCGAGGTGGATGCGAGCTACGCCGCCTACGACGAGCATCCGCTGCACGAGCCGGACGAGTGGGGTGACCTGGCATCCTTTCGGCGCGCCGCCGCCGCATCGTGAACGCGCTTCCCGCCCGTGGCGAGGTCTGGTGGTGCGAGATGGCCGAGATCGGCCGTCGACCTGTCGTGGTGCTCTCCCGCGACGCAGTGATTCCGCGGCATCGCCGGGCGCTGATCGCACCGTGCACAACAACGATTCGAGGGCTCGTCAGCGAAGTGGTGCTCGAACCCGGCGACGACCCGGTACCGCGTCGTTCGGCGGTCAACCTGGACTCGGTCGAGAGTGTGTCGGTCGCGGTCCTCGTCGACCGGCTCGGCCGGTTGAGCGACGCGCGGGTGCGCCAGCTGTGCGGGGCCCTCGCGGTCGCGGTCGACTGTCCGGGCTGAGCCACGATGCCCCTCTAACGGGATTCCCGTCCGGGCAGCCGCCCGGTCGAAGCGGATGTGGCCGGGAGGACCTCACCGCGGCGACCGCCCCCCTGTCCGGAGTGGCCGCCGCGGCGAGGTCCCTGCGTACTCGTCTCAGTGGGTGGGGTGCCCGCTGTCGCGTCCTCCGCCGTGCCCGGTACCGCGCTTGGCGATGAAGCGCAGCAGCCCCTGCGCGGTGGGCGATCCGACGCCGGTCACGTCGTCATAGCCCCGGCGGGTGAACAGGGTCCCGGTCTGGTTCAGCGTGCGCAGACTGGTCACCGTGCCGTCGCTGGCGTTCACGCCGTTGACGTAGTCGACGCGCACCACTCCGCGGGTGACCGCGCGCCCGGCGTCGACGTCCCGGATCAGGCCCCGGGACTTGCCCTGCGAGTAGAGCAACGGGTTGACGAACCCCAGCGGATAGCCGATCGCCTGGTTGGCCACGGCGACGACCCCGGCGAACAGCGGGCTGGACAGGCTGGTCCCGCCGATGCGGTACTCCCCGTAGGTCAGCGTCCCATCGGGCAGGGACTGGGTCTGTCCGACCAGGAACCCGGTGCTCGGGTCCGCGTCCATGGCCACGTCGGGAACCGCCCGGCCGCGCATACCGCCGAAGTAGCGGGCGATCGAGTCCGGAACGACACCCTTCTGGTAGGACGGCTGCGGCCAGACCCGGCTGACACCGCCGCCACCGCCGTAGATGAACGCCGGCGGGATGGGCTTCCAGCTGCCGTTGGTCAGCACCGATTTTCCGGTGCCCCAGCCCTGCTCGAACAGGTACTGCCCGGACGCGCCGACCGCCAGCGCCGTCCCGCCGACCGCGGTCACATACGGGTCGTTGGCCGAGGTGTCGACCGTACGCTGCCCGAGAGCAGCGATCTCGTCTCCGGAATCGCCGGAGGAGAACAGCACGCTGATGCCCTGGGCGGCCGCCTGCAAGTAGGTCTGGTGCTCCTCGTAGACGTCGGCCACCGGGGCCTCGCCGCCACTGCCGTAGGAGTTGGTGATGACGTCGGCCAGCCCGTTGTCCACCACGGTGTTCACCGCGGCGTTCAGGTCGACGTTCTGGCAGCTGACTGCCCCGACGTAGAGGATGTCGGCTGCCGGCGCGGTGGCGTGAACCGCTTCCACGTCGAGGGTCTCCTCGCCGTACCAACCGGAAGCACCGCACTCCTCGGTAAAGGTGTAGTTCGCGGGCTTGGACTGGGCGAACTGGTAGCTGCGCAGCGGGTGCCGCGGGTCATTGCGCCGGGCGTAGGTCTGCGCGTCGCCGAGGATGTACGGCGAGGCGTAGGCGTCGACGACGGCGACGCGTGCGCCTCGCCCGTCATAGCCGGCGGCGAGGACCTGATCCAATCCGTAGGCACTACGGATCTGGCCCGGCACATAGCCGCGCGGGGCGTAGGAGAGCGGGTTGGCCAGAATCTGCGGCAGCCCGGAGGCAAGGTTCTGCCCGTAGTAGGTCGAGAACGGCGGGGCGTTCCGGAAGATCAGGCCCGGGGGCGGCAGGGTGTCCTGCGGGCCGGCGACGCGAGCGGTGCTCGCGGTTGCCGCCAAGCGGGCCGGTGCCGAGCGGGCCGGTGCCGCCGCGGGTGTGGCTGCGGGTCCGGCGCCGGTGGTGTGGTTGGGCACCGAACGACGGGAGGTGTCCAGGCCGCTGATGCCGACGACCAGACGGGCCAGCCCGGCGGGAACCTTCACCGGGCCCGCCGGGGCGCGCTCGGACCGGCCGTTCTTGGCGTAGGTGGCCAGCGAGGTCCCAATGAGGTTGGCGACGGCGGCCGGAGTGCCGGAGAAGGCGACGTAGCGGTGGTTGGCCGGCACCTGCTCCACGTGCAGGCCGGCGGCCCGCAGTGCGCGGGTGACCCGCGCCACGTCGGCGTCGGTCGGGGCGAAGCGCGCGCGCCAGGCGGCGGGCGTGACGTAGTGCCGGTAGGCCGGCGACGCCGGGTCGGAAACCCGGGCCGCCAGTGCTTCGGCAGCGGCCGGGTCGCGCAGCGCCAGGATCACGCTGGCGTGGACCTGCTGGCCGCTGGCGGCGGGACCGGTCTGACGGGCCGAAGAAGTCCAGGCGGGAGCCGCCTGCAGCAGCACCCGGGGGCCGCCGGTTCCGGCTGAGGCGGTGGCCGCGAAGGCCGGCACTGTCAGGGCCAGTGCTCCCACGGCGAGCACTGATCTGGTGACGAAACGGGATGGTGTGGGCATGGGGCTCCTCGCGGGCGCGCTCCGGCATGGCCGGCCGGTCCTCGTGGACCGGCACGCGGAGACTTTCAGCGCAGGAGCCTCAATGTCAAGAGCTGCGGGACTGTGGCGCAGATCACGCCGAACCGGTCGACCGTGCCCCGGTCCGGCGTGCCGGACTGCGTCCGCCGTGGTGTCCTGTCCGCCCCGCTCAGGCGCCCGGTGTGGAGGTGCTGTAGGACCGGGGCGTGCGCCCGGCGCCATTACCGGTCGACCGGCCACCACCTGTCGGTCGGCCACCGCCGGAACGGGAACCGCCGGTGGACCGGCCGCCGCCGGAACGGGAACCGCTCGTCGACCGGCCACCACCGGAGCCGGTGCCGCCAGTGCTACCCCGGGAGCCCGGGCGGGGCCGTCGGGCGGGGCGTGTCTCCTGCGATCGGTGCTCTCCCGCCGGCGCGGGCGGCGGCGGGACCGGTGCGGTGCCGCTGGCTGCGACGGCCAGGACCGCCGGATGCCCGGGTTCCACGGTCGTCGAGTCGGCGTCGACCGATGCCTGCCGGTGGATGGCCTTGACGGCGGCGACCTGGTCCGGTTCGGCGAACGCGATCACGGTTCCGGTGGCACCGGCCCGGGCAGTGCGCCCGGAACGGTGCAGGTAGTCCTTGGCGTCGGCCGGCGGATCGAAGTGCACCACCAGGTCGACGTCGTCGACGTGGATTCCGCGTGCGGCGACGTCGGTGGCGACGAGCGCGCGCGGGCTGCCCGCGGCGAACCCGGCCAGCGCGCGCTGGCGCTGGTTCTGGTTGAGGTTGCCGTGGATGGCCGTCGCGTCCGCCCCGCGCTGGTTCAGCTGGCGGGCCAGGCGGTCGGCACCGTGCTTGGTGCGAACGAACAGCAGCGTGCGACCGGGCCGTGCCGCGATCTGGCCGGCCACCTCGATCTTGTCCGCATGCGTGACGGTGAACAGGCGGTGGTCCATCGCCTCCACCGGCGAGGTGGCCGGGGTCACCGCGTGCAACGCCGGATCGGTCAGGTAGGCGTCGACCAGTTTCTCCACGCCACCGTCGAGGGTCGCCGAGAACAACAGGCGCTGTCCATCGGCGGGCGTCAGGTCCAGGATCCGACGCACCGCGGGCAGGAACCCGAGGTCGGCCATGAAGTCGGCCTCGTCCAGCACCGCGACACTGACCGCGGACAGGTCCGCGACGCCGCGCTCCAGCAGGTCGATCAGCCGGCCCGGGGTGGCGACCACGACGTCCACGCCGCGCCGGAAGGCGTCGATCTGCCGGCCGTAGGGGGCCCCGCCGAACACAGTGACGGTCCGTAGCCCGAGGGCGCGAGCCAGCGGTTCCAGGGCGTCGTTGACCTGCAGGGCCAGTTCCCGGGTGGGCACCAGCACCAGCCCGCGCGGTCGCCTGGCTGCTGTTGGCGACGCGGCGCTCTCGGCCAGCCGGGTCAACAGGGGCAGGCCGAAGGCCAGGGTCTTGCCCGAGCCGGTCTGGGCGCGACCGAGGACGTCACGACCGGCCATCGCGTCGGGCAGTGCCCGGGTCTGGATGGCGAACGGCTCGGTGATCCCGGTCCGCGCCAACGCGGCCACCAGCCGGTCCGGCAGCCCCAGCTCGGTGAAGCTGCGCGCAACCGGAGCAGCCAACTGTTGTGCCTGGTTCAGCGCCGTCTCCAGCGCCGACACGCGGGCCGGGGCGGGACGTGGCGGCGCGGAGGCGCCCTTACGGCGCGGGCCGCCGCCGGAGTGGCGGGCGGGACCGCCGCGCCGGACGGCAGCGGAGGCCGATGCCGGGGAGTGTGCCGATCCGGGGCGGCGAGGCCCGGAACGGGTGGGTCGGGACGTGCGGGGACGGCCCTGGTCGGGCTGAGGCATGCAAAAACTCCGTCATCACCAGCCGGTCGTCACCGGCCGGGGGACGAGGTGGGCACCTGTGCCGCAGCGACGTCGACCGTTGGGTCTGACCGCGCGGGCATCTCGCCCGCGGAGAGAAGCGACCGATCGGCCGCACGTCAAGCCTAACCGGCAGGTGCCTGTCAGTGTTCCCGCGCCCGGTTTCCCACGGCCGTGTCCCGTGCCGGCGGGCGTGCATCGTGCGCGGTGCGGTAGACCGGTGACGTGCAGGCCCGCGATCTTCGTCGCTGGCGATCCGGAAGCGCGCTGTCCTACGCCTTTGGGGCGTTCAGCGTGCTGCAACTGTTGGACCGGCGACCCGAGGCCGCAGAGCTGGTGGTGCTCGACCCGGACGGGCAGGACAGTTCCGGGGTGGGTCGGGTTCGGACGGCGTGCCGGGAGCACGGCATCGCCGTCACCACAGACGCCCGGACGGTGCGGACATTGTCAGGCCGGGATAACACCTGGGTGCTGGCCGCGTTCACGCCATGGGACGAGCCGCTGCACGACGACGCCGATCACGTGTTGCTGGTTCATCCGGGCGATCCCGGCAATCTCGGGACGATTGTGCGCACGATGACCGGCTTCGGGATCGCTGACCTTGCGGTCGTCCCGCCCGCCGTCGACAGCTGGGACCCCCGGGTGGTCCGGGCATCGATGGGCGCCCGGTTCGCCACCCGGTCGACGACGGTCGCATCCGCCTCGCAGTACCAACGCGAGCACCCCGGGCGGACGCTCTACCCGTTCCTGACCGACGGGGCGAGCCGGCTCGGCGAGGTCGAGTTCGCGCGGCCGGCCACGCTCGTCTTCGGCCCGGAAGCCGCGGGTTTGGACGCCGATGCCCACCAGCTGGGCCCGGGACTGGTGATCCCGTCGATCGGAGTCGATTCGTTCAACCTTGCGGTGGCGGCTGCCCTGGGGTTATGGGAACTGAGCCGAAGCCGCTGACGGCGCGGCACGCCGGGTCTCAGGCGCTTTTACGGGCGCGACGGGTCCTCGGGGCAGCGTCGTCACCTGTGGCGCCGTTCGACGTGGTGTCGGTGGAACGCGTGCGTGGGGTGGCCGCCCTCTTGGCCGCGGCACGCTTGCCGGGCGCTGACTTCGTCGTCGCCTTTGTGGCCGGCCGACTCGTCCGCTTCGAGCTGGATCTGCCCTGGGTGGCCCGGTCAGCGTCGGGCTCGGAGTCGGCCGCCGTATCGGGTTCGGAATCGGCCCTCGAATCGGCCCCGCCACGGGACCGGGCCCCCGCGGCCTCGACCGAACGGCGCAACGCCTCCACCAGGTCGACGACCTGGGCGCCGCCCGACTCCTCGTCCTCGTCGGTGTCAGCCGTGGGCTCGATGCCCTCCGCCTTGGCCGCGACCAGCTCCAGCAACGCCTGCCGGTACTGGTCGGACTGCTCGGACAGGTCCAGCTCGCCGGAGAGCGCGTCGATGTAGGACTCGGCCATCTGCAGTTCCTGCGGCCGGACGCTGCTGCCGGCGTCGGTGGCGAAGTCCGGGGTCCGGACCTCGTCGGGCCAGAGCATCGTCTGCAGTACGAGCACGTCGTCCCGCGGGCGCAGCACCGCCAGCCGCTCCCGACTGCGCATCGCGATCTTCACCACGGCCACCCGGTCGGTCGCGATCAGCGCATCGCGCAGCAGCGCGTACGGCTTGCGGTCATCTGCTGCCGGCTCGGCGAAGTAGCTCTTGGCCAGGCTGATCGGGTCGATGGCAGCCGCGTCGACAAATCCGATCAGCTCCACGGTTCGGCTGGAGGCGATCTTCACCGCCGCGAGGTCGTCGTCGGTGAGCACCACCTCCCGCCCATCGGGGGTCGTATAGCTCTTGGCGATCTCGGCGTAGGGCACCTCCTGCCCGTCAGCCTCCGCAACCCTGCGATAGCGCACCCGGCTCCCGTCAGAGGCGCGGACCTGATGGAAGGTGAGGTCCCGTTCCTCGGTGGCCGATACCAGTCGGACCGGGATCGACACCAGCCCGAAGCTGACCGAGCCCTTCCACACCGTCTGCATGTCCGACCCCGTCTCAGCCCGTCCCGGCTGTTCCCGGGCGTGTCCCGGGCGTATCCCGGGTGGCACCCATCTGACCAGCCCGGACGCGCTGTGACCAGTCCCCACGCAGCAACTTCGCGCCCGGGATCAGTGACGGCGCCGCCCGAGATCGCCGGAAGGGCCCGGGTTCGCGGTGTGGCGCGCCCATTCTGTCGGTGGCCCGGTCCAGGGTGGTGCTCATCGGAGAGGAGATCGACATGACGCCCCAGATCATCACCCGGCAACCCACGTCACCACCGCACACCGCCCCGCTGACGAACGGGCATGACCCGACCGGCGCGGTGCTCGCCTGGTGCGCCGGCTGCCGGGAGCAGACGGAGTTCGTCGCCCCGGTCGGCCTGCGTGACGCGGCCGAGGACGAGCTGGCCTGCCTGCAGTGCGGCTGGGCGGTGCTGGTGGTCCTGGCAGATCCGGCCAGCGTCCACCTGGCCGCGTGACGCGTTCGTGCTCGGGGATCAAGCCAGTCACGTGCGCTGACGCCCTCGCAGGGGACAGCGTGGCAGGGCCTCAGGGCCACCGCATCGACGCGGGGTCGATCGGGAGCACTTGTGGTCAGCTGCGGACCCCATGGACGACCACAACCCTTCCAACGCGACCGAGCCGGCGGGCGGCGGACAACTAGCGACCGGGCAACATCACTGACGGCCGCCGGCGCGCCGCTGGCTGGCCGCCCGCCGTCCCCGATGAACCTCACACTCCCGGTGTGCTCGCCCCCGTCGGGTCGGTGGTGTGGACCGCCGCGGTTCCCGGCGCCTGGACCGCCGCGGCTTCGAGCGCCTCAGCTGCCCCGGCCGAGGTGGCGCCGGTCGCATCACCATCGGCGCCGTCCACATCGCCTTCGGCGCCGTGACGCCCTGCCGAGAGCTGGGGGGGACGGCCCCCGGCATCTACCGAGGGTGTCTCGGGAAGCTGCGGAGCGGCTGGCGCCGCCGGGGCGCCGGCGGATGGTCTCGACGAGCCGTTGGATCCGTTGCCCGCATTGCCCGCATTGCCCGCATTGCCGGTGTTGCCGGTCAGATTGCCGGCCAGCCCGCCGAGACCCTGCAGCGCCGAGGTCAGCTCGCTTGGAATGATCCAGAGCTTGTTGGCCTCGCCGCGAGCGATCTGCGGCAGCGTCTGCAGGTACTGGTAGCTGAGCAGCGCCTGGTCCGGTCGGCCCTCGTGGATCGCGTGGAAGACGGTGCCGATCGCCTCGGCCTCGCCCTGCGCACGGAGGATGCGGGCCTGCCGGTCGGCCTCGGCGGTGAGGATCACCGCCTGCCGCTCACCTTCGGCGCGGAGCACCGAACTCTGTTTGGAGCCCTCCGCGGACAGGATCTGCGACTGCCGCTGGCCCTCGGCGGTCAGGATGGCGGCCCGCTTGTCCCGGTCGGCGCGCATCTGCTTCTCCATGGAGTCCTGGATGGAGGCCGGCGGCTCGATTGCCTTCAGCTCGACCCGGTTGACCCGGATCCCCCACCGACCGGTGGCCTCGTCCAGGGTTCCGCGCAGCGCGTTGTTGATCTCCTCGCGACTGGTCAGGGTCTGCTCCAGGTCCAGCCGCCCGACCACGTCACGCAGCGTGGTGACGGTCAACTGCTCCACGCCCTGGATGTAGGAGGCGATCTCGTAGGTCGCCGACTTCGGGTCGGTGACCTGGAAGTAGAGCACCGTGTCGATGGAGACCATGAGGTTGTCGGCGGTAATGACCGGCTGCGGCGGGAAGGACACCACCTGCTCGCGCAGGTCGATCAGCGGGCGCACCTTGTCCACGAACGGCACCACCAGGGCCAGTCCGGGCGTCAGCGTGCGCTGGAACCGGCCGAGGCGTTCCACGACGGCGGCCCGGGCCTGCGGGACGATGCGGACCGCGCGGGCCAGCACGATCAGCACGACGACGGCGACGACCACGGCGACGATGAGTTCTGGCATCAGAGGACCTCTCGGGACAGGACGACCGCGGTTGCGCCGTCGATGGAGACCACGTCGACGGCCGCGCCCTCGGCGATCGTGGTGTCGGGCTCGTAGTTGCGAGCGGACCAGATCTCCCCGGCCAGCTTGATACGACCGCCGGATGCCGTCACGGGGGTGAGAACAACCGCCTCCCGGCCCACCAGCGCGGCGGTGCCGGTGGCGTGCGCGGGTCCGAGCTTGAGATGGGCGATCGCGACCGGCCGGACAGCAAACAGTCCGACGAGGGCAACTGCAACGGCGATCCCGGCCGCCAGGGCGAACGGGGCCCCGGCAGCGGCCGCGGCGGCACCGCCGAGGGCACCGGCAGCCATCATCAGCAGCACCAGGTCCAGGCTGAGCAACTCCAGTCCGGCCAGTGCTGCGGCGACCACCAGCCACACCACCCAGGCGTTGTCGGACAGCCATCCCATGGCGAGAAATCTAGCCGGGTGCTAAGTCCGCCGGTCCTGGCGTCGCTCGCTGCGAACAGCAGCGCCGCGGGCGGACCATCGGCCGGCCTGCCCGAATACTCGCAACGGGACCCCGTAGGTGGTGCTGAGCACCTCCTCGGTCAGCACCCGTCCCACCGCTCCGGCGGCGATCACCCGTCCTTCCCGTAATGCCAGTGCATGGGTGATCCCGGGCGGAATCTCCTCCAGATGGTGGGTGACCAGCACCAGCGTCGGGGCGTCCGGGTCCGCGGCAAGGTCGCTGAGGATCTGCACCAGCGACTCGCGGGCACCCACATCCAGGCCCGCGGCCGGTTCGTCGAGCAGCAGCAGCTCCGGGTCGGTCATCAGGGCACGGGCGATCTGCACCCGCTTACGTTCGCCCTCACTGAGCGTTCCGTAGGTCCGCCGGACCAGGTCCGCGGCGCCAACCCGGTCCAGTACCTGCAGTGCCCGCAGCGCATCGGCGACGCCGTATCGCTCCCGCGACCTGCCGTAGACCGCCCAGGAGGCGGTGACCACCACGTCCCCGACCACCTCGTCCGGCGGAATCCGCTCGGCCAGCGCGGCGCTGGCCAGGCCGATCCGCGGGCGCAGCTCGAAAACGTCGGCGGTCCCAAGCACCTCCCCGAGGATCTCCACCATTCCCGTCGAGGGGTGCAGCAGGGTGGCCGCAACCGACAGCAACGTGGTTTTCCCGGCGCCGTTGGGGCCGAGCACCACCCAACGTTGACCCTCGGTGATGGCCCAGTCGATGTCGTCGAGCAGCTGAGCGGTTCCCCGACGGACCCCTACCCCGGCAAACTCCAGGACGGAGGCGGGACCGGGCACCCGGCTCAACCTAGGGGACGCGGATCCCGGGGTCCTCGCGCCGACCGGGCGGCAGCCGGTGCGGGTCGTACCCACAGCCCGCAGCGGCCGTAGTCTCGCCGCGTGAGTGCGACCGCCGCCATCCGTCTGGTGACCTGGGGCAACGCCTGGCTGGCAGGCCTGGTGCCGCTGGACGACGTCGTCGACGGGGTCCGCGGGCCTGAGGTCGCGCACACCTTCACCTTCCCGCCGCAGGACGTCCGCACTGGGCCGTACCGGCCGCTCGAACGACGCGGTGATGACACCACCTCGGCGTCCCGCCGGCGCTCCGGACCCCCGGTGCACAGCGAGGCGCGCAGCTCCTCCCCGACGCTGGCCGAAGCCGTCCCGGTGGCGCTTGCGATGGGCGAGCTGCGTCGTCGCGGCGCGGCCGGACTCCATCTGGCGTTGCCGATTCCCGGCGACCCGGCGGGATTCGCGGGACCGCCCGCGAGCACCGGGACTGCCGTCGACGCCGGGCAGGCCGCGATCATCGACGGCGCCGGGTTTGCGCTGGTGCCGGACCTGATCGGCAGCGGCGTCCAGTGGGCGGCGGTCCCGGCGGACCCCCCGACGGCGACGGCCTCGCGGGCTGAGGCCGAGCGGGAGATGAGCGAACAGCTGCTGATCGCCGCCCGAGGGTTGGCCGAACTGGATGTGGCGCGCTGGAACCCGGGTCTGCCCGCGGCGCTGGCCGGTCCGGGGGCGACCGCGGTGGCCGAGCAGCTGCCGCCGACGATGGACCCGCGGCGCTCGGGCCTGATCGCCCGTGCCGGGCGGCTACAGCTGGCGTTGCAGATCGCACTGGCCGAGGACGGTGGCGCGCGCACGCTGAGCGAGTCCCGACGGCGGCGTGAGTTGCTGGAGCCGCTGGAGCGCGTGGTCCGGCGCGCGCTGATCGCCGCCTGCGCGCCGGACCCCGAGGCTCCCGGACCCCGCTGACCAGGGTGAGCGACGTCTCCTTCGTCGTAACCGGGCGTGATCAGCCCGGCTTGACGGCGGCGCTGTTCCAAGCGCTGACCGATACCGGCGCCACGGTCACCGACGTCAACCAGAGCTGTGTACATGGCCACCTCATGTTGGCCGTCGACCTGTCACTGAGCGCCTCCGACGACCGGGACGGCACGGCCGGCGCCGTCGACCACCGGGACAACCGGGCATCGGTACTGGCGGCGGTCGGCGCCGTCTGTGCGCCCCGCGGGCTCGCGGTAGCGGTCCCGGACGCGTCGGCCACGGTGGGGTCCCGCGACCCGGACCCGGCCAACCGCAGCCACGTCACCGTGCTGGCCAGCCCGCTGCGCCCCGCCGCGATGGCCGCGGTAGCAGAACGCATCGCCGCCCACGGCGCCAACATCGACCGGATCGTGCGGGTCGCTGCCAGCCCCGTCACCGCGGTGGAGCTGGAAGTCTCCGGCCCGGACCGCGAGGGGCTGCGGCGGGAGCTGTCGGGCGCCGCCGCCGAGCTGGGCATCGACGTCGCCGTCCAACCGGGCGGGCTCTACCGCCGCGGCAAGCGGCTGGTGATCCTCGACGTCGACTCCACCCTGATAACCGGTGAGGTCGTGGAGTTGTTGGCCCGCCGCGCCGGGTGCGAGGACCGGGTCTCGGAGGTGACCGCGGCCGCCATGCGGGGCGAACTGGACTTCGCGGAGTCGCTGCGCGAGCGGGTGGCGTTGCTGGCCGGGTTGCCTGTCGCGGCGATCGACGAGGTCCGCGCCGCACTGCAGCTGACCCCGGGCGCGGCCACGCTGATCGCCACCCTCAAACGGCTGGATTACCGCTGCGGCATCGTCAGCGGCGGGTTCACCCAGGTGACCGACGTGCTGGCGGCGCAGCTGGGGCTGGACTACGCCCGTGCGAACACGCTGGCAGTCCGTGACGGGCGGCTGACCGGACAGCTGGCCGGGCCCGTGGTGGACCGGGCCGCCAAGGCGGCCGCGCTGCGGGAATTCGCCGAGCACGCCGGGGTGCCGATCAGCCAGACCGTGGCCATCGGCGACGGCGCCAACGACCTGGACATGCTGGCCGCGGCCGGGCTCGGGGTGGCGTTCAACGCCAAACCCGTCGTGCGCGCGGCCGCGGACGCCAGTGTCTCGATGCCGCACCTGGACGCCGTGCTGTACCTGCTCGGTATCACCGACGAGGAGATCGCGGAGGTCGAACGGCTCGACCGGTGACTCCCCCGGCAGCACGGTGCGAGTCAGGCGCCGACGGCGTGCACCCCGCCGTCGACGTGGACGATCTCGCCGGTGGTGGCCGGGAACCAGTCCGAGAGCAGCGCCACCACGGCCCGGGCCGCCGGTTCCGGGTCGGACACGTCCCAGCCCAGCGGGGCGCGGGCGTCCCAGATCCCGGTCAGCCGATCGAAGCCGGGGATCGAGCGCGCGGCGACGGTGCCCAACGGGCCGGCCGAGACCAGGTTGACCCGCACCCGCTCCGGTCCCAGGTCGCGGGCCAGGTAGCGCGCGGTGGCCTCCAACCCGGCCTTGGCAACCCCCATCCAGTCGTAGGAGGGCCAGGCCACCGAGGCGTCGAAGTCCAGTCCGACCACCGACGCCCCGACCGGACCGAACAGCGGCCGACAGGCGCCGGTCAGCGACTTCAACGAGAACGTGGAGGCGTGCAGCGCGATGGCCACGTCGTCCCAGGGCGCGTCCAGGAAACCGCCGCCCAGGGCGCTGCGGGGGGCGAACCCGATCGAGTGCACGACCCCGTCCAGCCCGTCGACATGCTCCCGGACCCGGTCGGCCAGCGACGCGAGGTCATCCGGGTCGGTGACATCCAGCGGCAGGACCGGCGGTGGGTCCGGCAGCCGTCGCGCGATCCGCTGCACCAGCGAGAGCCGGCCGTAACCGGTCAGGACAACCGTCGCGCCCTGCTCCTGCGCCAATCGGGCAACACTGAAGGCGATCGAGTGGTCGGTGAGCACCCCGGTCACCAGCACCCGTTTACCCGTCAGAATGCCCATCAGCGTTCCCTTCCCATCGTCGGCCCGATCTGGCCCGGCCCACGCCGGCTCCCGCTGTCGCAGCTCAATGCCCCATCCCCAGTCCTCCGTCGACGGGGATGACCGCGCCGGTCACGTACCCGCCGGCCGGGCCGGCCAGCCAGCTCACGACACCGGCGATCTCGGCCGGATCGGCCAGGCGACCAAGCGGCACCTGGGCCAGGATCTGCTCCCGGCGCGCATCGGAGAGCGCCCCGGTCATATCGGTGTGCACGAACCCCGGGGCCACGACGTTGACGGTGATCCCACGTCCGCCCAGCTCCCGGGCAAGCGAGCGGGCCATTCCGACCATGCCGGACTTGCTGGCGGCGTAATTGACCTGCCCCGCCGAGCCGAGCAGACCGACCACGGACGAGATCAGCACGATCCGCCCCCGCCTGGCACGCATCATCGCCCGGGTGGCGCGCCGGGCCACGCGCAGCGCGCCGCCCAGATTGGTGTCCAGCACCGAGTCCCAGTCCTCGTCCGAGAGCCGCAGCAGCAGCGTGTCCCGGGTTGTGCCCGCGTTCGCGACGGCAACCTCCACCGGCCCGGCAACGGCCTCCGCGACGGCGAACGCCTCGTCCACCGCGGCGGTGTCCCGCACGTCGGCGCGGACCCAGTGCACCTGCCCCGGTCCGCCGACCCCATCGGGCGGTGCGCCCTCGCGGTAGGTGGCCGTCACGGTGTCCCCCGCCGCGCTGAACACCTCGACGATGGCGCGCCCGATGCCCCGGTTGCCGCCGGTGACCAGAACCGATCTGGGCTGCGGGGCATCGCTTCCGAACCCGCCGCCCGCGGCGCCGGCCAGCTGTGAGTCGGGCCGCGAGGCAGGCTGAGAGTCGGGCTCGGTTTCGGGCCTGGGTTCGGGACGCGTCGGGCCGTTCACGGCGTTGACCGTATCGGGAACGACGGGGATGCCCACCCGGCCGGAGCCACGGCCACCCCGGGGCCTACCGTTGCAGCGGGGGGATTACTTGATGCCACGAGTCAACGATCGCGAGGTTGTCCGGATCACCGGGGCCAACCCGGGGCTGGGCGCCGACGTGCGCACCCGGCAGCGTCGTTACCTGATATCGATGGCGGTACGCACCGTCGCCTTCGTGGCCGCGGTGGCGTTGCTGCGGGGCTGGGCGCGGTGGCTCGGTGTCGTGGTGGCGGTGGTGCTTCCGTGGTTCGCCGTAGTCATCGCCAATGTCGGGCGAAGTTCCCGGGTGGTGGCACCGCTGCAGCCGGGTTCTAACCCGGCCCGCACGCTGACCGCTGGCGCAGCTGAACCTGACCGGCGGACCGTCACCGTCCCGGGGACTGCCCGCAGCGGGAACGGCGAGCCCTCCAGCAGTCTGAGGACCCAGCAGTCGCCGGAGGCCCAGATCACCGACACCGCGCTGGTCGACACCCCGCAGGGACCGGTGCATCTCACGGGCTCGCGACGAAACTGAGGTCATGAGCGGTGACCGCGGCAGGTTGGTGCTCCGCTGGTTGATCACGGCGATGGTGGTCGCCCTGCTCGCCGTGGCGATGATCCGGCTCTCCCAGTGGCAGTGGTCCAAGCATGTTGCCCGTGATGCACAGATCCACCGCATCCGCGCCAACCAGACCTACGGTGTCGTGCCGATCACCACGGTGGTTTCCGGTACCGCGACGGTGGGTCAGCGGGAGCGGTGGCGCTCGGTTCGGATCACGGGGACCTACGACCCCGCCCACCAGATTGTGGTCCGACTGCGCAGTGTCGCCGGCCAGACGGGTTTCGAGATCCTGACGCCGTTCCGCGGGTCGGATGGCACCAGTGTTCTGGTCGACCGCGGGCTGCTGCCGCTGGGCGGGTCCACACAGCGCCCCGGTTCCATCCCCGCGCCGCCCGTTGGCACCACGACCGTCAGCGGCTACCTGCGAAGCCCGGAGCCGGCCGCGCCACCACCGGTCGGCGGCGCGTTCCGCAGCATCGACGTCAGCGCTATCGCGCCCGGGGTGCCCTACCCGCTTATCGACGGCTATCTGCAGGTGACCTCGTCCACGCCGGCCGACTCCGCGGCCTTTGTGCTGCTGCCACCGCCCTCGGACGATCCCGGACCTTATCTGTCCTACTCCGTGCAGTGGGTGATCTTTGCGGCGATCGCGGTCGGTGGGCTGGTGTTCCTGGCCGTCGACGAGCTGCGTGGCGGGCGGGTGCGGCAGCGACTGCGTCCGGAAACGATGACGGGGCAGGACGGGGTCGGCGGCGCACCGGCGGATCCAGCGCGGGCCACACGGGCTCCGGAACGGGCGCGACGGTCACCGGCCCGCCCGGTCGGCGTGCTGGCCGGCGGGCGTGGCGAGGCGCAGGTGTCCGCCGACTTCTTCGACGAGCCCGGCGACACCGATGCCCCGCCGGAACCACCGCTGGACTTAGCACCGGCACCGGCACCAGGATCGCCGCCGCGACAGGCCGACGCGGCGGCTACGCACGCCGACAAGGGTGTCCACCGGTTACCTTGAGTGGCGTCCGGTCGCAAGGGCGCACCAACGGATCCGGAGGAGGCGGCAACGGTGGATCTCGGGCTGACCGGGCGCGTGTTCCTGGTCACCGGAGGTAGCCGGGGGTTGGGTCGCGCCACCGCCGAAGTGCTCGTCGCCGAGGGCGCCCGGGTGGTGCTGTCCGGACGGCACGAGCTGAGCATCCGCGCCGCTGCCGACGCTCTGGGCACGGACCGGGCGATCGGGCTGGTGCTGGACAACTCCGACCCGCGCGCGCCGGAACGGCTGATCGCCACCGCGGTCGCGAAGTTCGGCCGTATCGACGGGGCGCTGATCAGCGTTGGTGGCCCACCGGCCGCGGCGTCGTCGCAGGTCGAGGACGAGCAGTGGCGCGATGCCTTTAACACCATCTTCCTCGGTACCGTCCGGCTGGCCCGGGGTGTTGCGGCAGCCGTGTCCGCCGACGGCTCGCTGGCTTTCGTGCTGTCCACCTCGGCGAAGGCGCCGATCCCCAACCTGGGCATCTCCAATGGGCTACGACCCGGACTGGCGATGATCGCCAAGGAGATGGCGCTGGAGTTCGGGCCGCGCGGGATGCGCGTCAACGCGCTGCTGCCCGGCCGGATCGACACCGACCGGATTCGGCAGCTGGACGCCGAGACTCCCGACCCGGTGGCCTCGGCGCGCCGGGCGATCGCCGGTATCCCGTTGGGCCGGGCCGGGCGACCGGAGGAGTTCGGCCGGGTCGCGGCATTCCTGCTCTCCCCCGCCGCCTCCTATCTCTCCGGCGTCATGTTGCAGGTCGACGGCGGCTCGATGCGGGCCCTGTGAACGCGATGGCTCCCAGCGGCCGAGCGCCCGCGCAGCACTGATCAGTGCTGCGCGGTGCGACTTCGCGGCGCGCCGTCCCGCTCCGGGTCAGGCCGCTTGGGCGCGCTTCGGACCGCCGCGCCCACGCAGCTTGACACCGGACTCGCTGAGGATGCGGTGCACGAAGCCGTAGGAACGGCCCGTGGACTCGGCCAACGTCCGGATGCTGGCGCCCTTTTCGTATTCGGCGCGCAGCCGCCGGGTCAGCGTCACCCGCTCATCACCGACCACCCGACCGTTTTGCTTGGCCATTGCGTCCCTCCACCTGGATCCCGTGCCGCGATGCCGCGGCCTGGACCGATGATTCGCGGTCCAGACGTCCGACGCGTCGAACAGCGGCCGGCCTGTGGATACGCACAGTTACGAAGATCATGTCCGCGGCCCCGGTAGGTGCCGCCGTCCGGGCTCAGGCCAGCGCGACGAGTTCGGCGTACGAGGCGTTCCAGTGGTCCTCAGTGCCGTCGGGCAGCACGAGCACCCGCTCCGGGTTGAGCGCATGAACGGCGCCCTCGTCGTGGGTGACCAGCACGATCGAGCCAGCGAAGTTGCGCAGCGCACCGAGGACCTCTTCCCGGCTGGCAGGGTCGAGGTTGTTGGTCGGCTCGTCCAGCAGCAGCACATTGGCCCGGCTGACCACCAGGGTCGCCAGGGCCAGCCGCGTCTTCTCCCCGCCGGAGAGCACCCGCACCGGCTTGTCCACGTCGTCCCCGGTGAACAGGAACGACCCGAGGACGTTGCGGACCGCGGTGTCGTCCAGCTCCGGGGACGCGCTGCGCATGTTTTCCAGCACGGTCCGAGCAGGGTCGAGGGTTTCGTGCTCCTGCGCGTAGTAGCCCAGCCGCAAGCCGTGGCCGGGCTCGACCCGGCCGGTGTCCGCATCGTCGACCCCGCCGAGGATGCGCAGCAGGGTCGTCTTGCCCGCCCCGTTCAATCCGAGCACCACGACGCGGCTACCACGGTCGATGGCCAGGTCGACCCCGGCGAAGATCTCCAGGCTGCCGTAGGACTTCGAGAGGTCGGTGGCGGTCAGCGGCGTGCGCCCACACGCGGCCGGGTCCGGGAAGCGCAGTTTCGCGACCCGGTCGGCGGTGCGCGTCTGCTCCAGCCCTGCCAACAGCCGAGCTGCTCGCTTGTCCATGCTGTGCGCGGCGCTGGCCTTCGTGGCCTTGGCCCGCATCCGGTCGGCCTGGGCGCCCAGCACGGCGGCCTTCTTCTCCGCACCGGCGCGTTCGCGGACCCGACGCTTCTCGTCGGTGGTCCGCTGCTGCTGGTAACCCTTCCAGCCCAGGTTGTAGATGTCGATGACCGAGCGGGTCGCATCCAGGTGGAAGACCCTGTTGACCACCGCGTCGAGCAGGCCGACGTCGTGGCTGATGACCACCAGCCCTCCGGAGTAGCCGCGCAGGTGGTCGCGCAACCAGCTGATGGAGTCCGCGTCCAGGTGGTTGGTGGGCTCGTCCAGTAGCAGGGTCTCCGCGCCGGAGAACAGGATGCGGGCCAGCTCGATGCGCCGACGCTGGCCGCCGGACAGCGTGGCCAGCGACTGGTCCATCACCCGCCCGGGCAGGTTGAGGCTGCTCGCGATCGCGTCGGCCTGCGACTCCGCGGCGTATCCGCCGGCGGCGGTGAACTCGGCCTCGGCCCGGGCGTAGCGGCCCATCACCCGCTCCAGCTCGTCGGCCTCGGTGACGGTGGCCATCGTCTCGGTGGCTTCTCGCAACCGCGTGGTGATGCCGTCCAGCCCGCGCGCGGAGAGCACCCGGTTGCGCGCGAGCTCGCTCAGGTCTCCGGTGCGCGGATCCTGGGGCAGGTAGCCGACCTGGCCGCCGCGGGTGACCTGGCCGCCGGTCGGCAGTCCCTCGCCGGCCAGAATCCGGGTCAGGGTCGTCTTACCCGCACCGTTGCGTCCGACCAGCCCGATCCGGTCGCCGGAGCCGATGCGGAAGTCGGCGCCGTCGATGAGTACTCGCGGCCCGACGCGCACCTGCAGCTGCGACGCGGTGATCATGGCTGTCCCAGTCCTGGAGGGGGGTGGAAGGTGAGGGGGGGTTGCGGCCCGTCCATGGGTGCGAGCGCTTTCGCGCCGGCGTCTGTTCCCCGGCGCCCGTTCTGCGGCCCTTGTCCCTGGCGGCGCCGCATCAGCTGGCGGCGCCACCGACCGCCAGCGGGTCGGAGCTGGCGGCGCCCCGATCCTGCAGTTTAGGAGCCCCGACGTCGCCCCGGGCGCCCGTGATCCGCGAGCGCCCGCGGGTGCCGGTGGCGCAGCGACGCACGGGGGCACTTGTGGTCGCGAAACATGCGTCCCACCCGCCACAACCCGTCCGAAGCAACTGCTGAGGTGCGCTGGCGATCCAACAGCGCCCGCGAGTCGGAACCTCACATCAAATCGGGTCGCGACGATCTCGCCAGGTGGAGCTCCCGGTGGAATTGCAGCGATTCGGGCATCCCCGTCCCCCTCCACGTTCGTAGGTCTCCGTCCGAATGGCACCTTCCATGGTTGCAGGTTCGCCGGGCGGTCCGACAGGATGCGGCTCAGCGCAGCAGCTGCCCGAACAGCAGCCCGGCAGCGGCGGCCAGGGGCCCGGCGATCACCGACACCACCAGCGCCGATCCGGCAGTCGCGCTGCGGCCTTCGCGGAGCAGCTGGGCCAGCTCGAACCCGAACGTGCTGTAGGTGCTCAACGCTCCGGCCAGCCCCGTCCCGAGCAGTGCTGCCCAGCCGTTGGAGGTTCCGGCGCCGACCACCGCGCCGAGCAGCAGACAGGCGCTGAGATTGACGGCCAGGGTCCCGGCCGGAAAAGCCGGGACGGCCCGTCCCCGGCGGGCCGATCGGCGTCGCAGCGTGGTCGTGACCGCAGTGTCGGTGAGCAGACGCAACGGCGCGCCCACGGCGGCTCCCAGGGCAACGAGCACGGCGTGTGTTGCGGTCATGGACCGGGCCTGCGGGGCGTACGGGGTCGGCCAGGGTCGCCGCGGTCGGCGAGGGCTAGGCCCAGCACCGCTGCCAGCACCGCGCCGGTCACGGTCAGGACCAGGTCGGCGACGGCGAGCCCGAGGTGGCCGGAGGCGATCAGCTGGTCGACATCGACGGCCCAGGTGGAGAAGGTGGTGTATCCGCCGAGCACGCCGGTCACCACCAGCGGGCGCACGAGCCGCGACCGTGGCCGGCGACCGGGTGGTGCCGCTCGTCCGGCTCGAGTGGCTGCTGCGGCCAACCGACCGCCGATGATCCCCGCGAGCAGGCATCCGGTGACGTTGACGACCAACGTCGACCACGGGAAGGTTCCGCCCCCACTGGGCCACGCGAGTGCCAGTGACCATCGCAGGAGTGCTCCGAGGGCCCCACCGGCAGCGGTCGCAGCCAGCACCGCCGCGTCCGGGCGGGCCGGCAGGACAAGGTCCGGATCCTCCGAATCGCGGTCCGGAGGTGAGGACGCGTGGCTCAGATGTTGAAGCCGATACTGCGCAGCTGCTCCCGCCCCGACGGGCTGATCTTATCCGGACCCCACGGTGGCATCCACACCCAGTTGATCCGGAAGTCGTCGACCACCCCCGTCAGCGCTTCGCGGGTCTGATCGGCGATCACGTCGGTCAGCGGGCACGCCGCCGAGGTCAGCGTCATGTCCAGCACCGCAGCGGTGCCGTCCTCCCCCGCGCGCTCCAACGCCACCCCGTACACCAGGCCCAGGTCGACCACGTTGATCCCCAGTTCCGGGTCAACGACATCGAGCATGGCCTCCTCGACATCGGCGGCGGTCACTGTCGTACTCATAACGGTCCCTCCCGGTCCGGTTTCTCATCCCATTGTGGTGTTCGTTGTCCGTCTGTGTCCGCGGCTCCGGAAACCAGCCGGAGCGCCTCGCGCAGCGCCGCCCAGGCCAACGCGGCGCAGCGCACCCGCGCCGGGAAGCGCACCACGGCCCCGAGGGCGAACACGTCGCCGAGCCGGTCGGCATCGGCGGCCGACAGTTGCTGCCCCCGCAGCAGCCCGCCCACCCGGTCGTCGAGGTCGGCGACCTGCCGCACCGGCAGCCCGCTGACCAGCTCGGCCATCATCGAGGCCGACGCCTGGCTGATCGAGCACCCGCGACCGGTGTGGGTCAGCTGCGCCAGTATCGGTTCGCTGCCGCTGGTCCGGTCCAGCCGGATCCGCACGGTCAGCTCGTCCGCGCAGGCGGGATTGCGCTGGCTGACCGCGACGTCATACGCCTCGGCCAGTCCGCGCCCGATCGGATCGCGGTAGTGATCGAGGATGACGTCCTGCCACGCTCCTGCCAGCAGCACGATGATGTCCTGGCTCAAACCCGGCCGTGCGCTCTCACGCGCTGGCCTTGACGAACTGCTCGTAGCCGTCGGTCTCCAGCCGGTCGGCCAGTTCCGCGCCGCCCTGCTCGACGATGCGGCCGGCGACGAAGACGTGGACATAGTCCGGCTTGATGTAGCGGAGAATCCGCTGATAGTGGGTGACCAGCAGCACGCCCTTGTCCCCGCGGGCGGTGAACCGGTTCACCCCATCGGAGACGATCTTCAGCGCGTCGATGTCCAGCCCGGAGTCGGTCTCGTCCAGAATCGCGACCCGCGGGTCGAACAGCTCCAGCTGCAGGATCTCGTTGCGCTTCTTCTCCCCACCGGAGAACCCGGCGTTCAGGTCACGCTCGGCGAAGGCCGGGTCCATCTGCAGCTCGTCCATGGCGGTGCGCACCGAGCCGACCCAGGTCCGCAGCTTCGGCGCCTGCCCGGTGATCGCGGTCTTGGCGGTGCGCAGGAAGTTGCTCACCGACACCCCGGGAACCTCCACGGGGTACTGCATGGCCAGGAACAGCCCGGCCCGGGCCCGCTGGTCCACGCTCATCGCGAGCACGTCATCCCCGTCCAGAGTGACGCTCCCGGAGGTGACCGTGTACTTCGGGTGCCCGGCCAGGCTGTAGGCCAGCGTCGACTTCCCGGATCCGTTGGGGCCCATCACGGCGTGGGTCTCACCGCCGTTGATCGTCAGGTCGACGCCGCGCAGGATCTGCTTGGGACCGCTCTCGGTGGCGACCTGGACATGCAGGTCGGTGATCTGCAGGGTGCTCATGCGGTACCTCTCACTAGATGATGCTGGATTCGGGGACCGGGGCGCCCGGCACGGCGCTGGTCGCGGGGACCGGGTCGACCAGCACGTCGCCATCGACGATGCGCACGCCGTGCACCGGCACCGGACGGGTGGCCGGCGGGGAGTCCGGCGCCCCGGACGCCAGGTCGAACAGGGATCCGTGCAGCGCGCACTCCAGCCCACCGTCGAAGATCTCCCCCTCCGAGAGCGGGAAATCCTGGTGGGAACACCGGTCGGCCAGTGCATACACGACGCCGTCACTGCGCACGACGACGACCGCGGGACCGTCCGGGCCGAGCAGGGCACGATGCACCCCGGTCGGACCGATATCGGCGAGCCCGCAGGCCCGTACGAACGCCTCGCTCACGCGCGGGCCGCGGTGGCCAGTTCGTGTTCGACCGCGGCGACCAGGCGCTGCTGCAGCCCGGGAACGCCGATCCGGTTGATCAGCTCGGCGAAGAAGCCGAACACGACCAGCCGGCGCGCCTCGTCCTCGGGGATCCCGCGTGCCTGCAGGTAGAACAGCTGCTCGTCGTCGAAGCGGCCGGTGGTACTGGCGTGCCCCGCCCCCTCGATCTGCCCGGTCTCGATCTCCAGGTTGGGGATGGAGTCGACCCGCGCGCCCTCGGTGAGCACCAGGTTGCGGTTCTGCTCGTAGGTGCTCGTCCCTTCCGCGGCAGCGCGGATCAGCACGTCGCCGACCCACACCGCATGCGCCTGCTCGCCCTGCAGGGCCCCGCGATAGGTGACGTCGGAGGTGCAGTGCGGCACGGCGTGGTCGACGAACAGCCGGTGTTCCAGGTGCTGGCCGGCATCGGCGAAGTACACCCCCAGCAGCTCCGCGCGCCCGCCCGGCCCGGCGTAACTGACGTTGGTGGTCAGCCGGACCAGGCTGCCGCCGAAGCTGACCGCCACGTGGCGCACGCTGGCGTCCCGGCCGACAACCAGATCGTGCTGGCCGGCGTGAACGGCGTCGGGGTCCCAGTCCTGGACGGTGACCACGGTGGCCTGCGCCGCGTCCCCGACAAGGACGGTGACCGCGCCGTCGTAGTGGGCGCTGCCCCGGTGGTCCAGCACGACGGTGGCGACCGCCTGCTCACCGATGTCGACGATGGTGTGGCCGTAGACGATGTCGGCGACGCCATTGCCGGTCAGGCTCAGCAGCACCGGCTCACTCAGCTCGGCGCCCTTCGGGACGTCCACGTGGACGGCACCGCCTGCGTGGGCGTGCGCGAGCACCGCGAGCCGGTCCGCGGGAGCCGGAACCTCCCGTAGCCGCGGGTCGCCTGCTGGAATATCGCTGACGGTGACCGGCTCCGGCAGGTCGCTGGACCAGCTCAGCCGCGCGGTGGACGGTTTGCCGGCGAGCAGGGTGGCCAGGCGGTCCAGCGGGGTGAAGCGCCACGCCTCCTCCCGACCGCCCGGGACCGGGAAGTCGGCGACGTCGAAGGATGCCGGCCGCTCCCCTTTGCTGGTCGCCGGAGCGGACCCGCCGTGAGAATGTTCCCGCAGGCCCAGCGGCTTGCCACCGGCTCCGGTGTCGTCCGGGTGTGCCAGGGCGTTCGCGGGCGCGCCGTGCTCGATGGGCGCGAGGGCCTCGTCGCGGGCCTGCTCGCCGGTGCGCTCCGGTGCGGTGACCTCCTGCGCGCTCGTGTTGGTCAACCCACGGCCCCTTCCATCTGCAACTCGATCAGCCGGTTGAGCTCCAGGGCGTACTCCATCGGCAGCTCCCGGGCGATCGGCTCGATGAACCCGCGCACGATCATCGCCATCGCCTCGTCCTCGGCCATTCCCCGGCTCATCAGGTAGAACAGCTGCTCCTCGCTGACCTTGGACACCGTGGCCTCATGGCCCATCGCGACGTCGTCGACCCGGACATCGACGTAGGGATAGGTGTCGCTGCGGCTGATGGAGTCCACCAGCAGCGCGTCGCAGCGCACCGTGGAGGCGCTGTGGTGGGCGGCCTCCTGGATTTCGATCAGGCCGCGGTAGGAGGTGCGACCGCCGCCGCGGGCCACCGACTTGGACACGATGGAGCTGGACGTATTCGGAGCGCAGTGCACCATCTTCGCGCCGGCGTCCTGGTGCTGACCCTCACCGGCGAAGGCGACCGAGAGGGTTTCACCCTTGGCGTGCTCGCCGACCAGGTAGATGGCCGGGTATTTCATGGTGACCTTGGAGCCGAGGTTGCCGTCGACCCATTCCATGGTCGCCCCGGTGTGTGCCACGGCCCGCTTGGTCACCAGGTTGTAGACGTTGTTCGACCAGTTCTGGATGGTCGTGTAACGGCAGCGCCCGCCCGGCTTGACGATGATCTCCACGACCGCGGAGTGCAGCGAGTCGCTGGAGTAGACCGGCGCGGTGCAGCCCTCGACGTAGTGAACGTAGGCGCCCTCGTCAACGATGATCAGGGTCCGCTCGAACTGGCCCATGTTCTCGGTGTTGATACGGAAGTAGGCCTGCAGCGGGATGTCGACGTGTACGCCCTTGGGGATGTAGATGAAGGATCCGCCGGACCAGACCGCGGTGTTCAGCGACGCGAACTTGTTGTCCCCGATCGGGATCACCGTGGCGAAGTATTCCTTGAACAGCTCTTCGTGCTCACGCAGCGCCGTGTCGGTGTCCAGGAAGATGACGCCCTGCTCTTCCAGGTCCCCGCGGATCTGGTGATAGACGACCTCGGACTCGTACTGCGCGGCGACCCCGGAGACCAGGCGCTGCTTCTCCGCCTCGGGGATGCCGATGCGGTCGTAGGTGTCCTTGATCTCCGGCGGCAGCTCGTCCCAGGTGGTCGCCTGCTTCTCCGTGGACCGGACGAAGTACTTGATGTTGTCGAAATCGATGCCGCCGAGGTCCGCGCCCCAGTTCGGCATCGGCTTGCGGCCGAACATCTTCAGCGCGCGCAGGCGAACCTGCAGCATCCAGTCCGGCTCGTTCTTCAGCGCGCTGATCTCGCGCACCACCTGCTCGGACAGCCCCCGCTTGGCGAGCGCGCCCGCGCTGTCACTGTCGGCCCAGCCGTACTGGTAGCGGCCCAGGCCCTCGAGCTGCTCGGTGTCGACTGTCATCACATCGTCCTTTCGCCAGGCCGTGCCTGGGGCTGGTCGCTGAGTGGAGCTGTGGTGTCGCTCGGTGCTGTGGTCTGGCTCGGTGCTGCGGCGTCGTTGGGTGCTGCTGTGGTGGCAGGCGCCGGCCGCGTCAATGCAGCCGTGTCGGTGATGTGGGTGGTGCAGACGTGCGCGCCGTCGGCCATCGTCGACAACCGTTGCACTGGGACCCCGAGGACCTGGGCGAAGACCGCGGTCTCGGCCTGACAGAGCTCGGGGAAGTCGGCGGCGACGCGGTGCACCGGACACCGACCCTGGCACACCTGCGTCCCGGTCACCGCCGGACGGGTGCTGGCGGCGTACCCGGCCTCGTCCAGCGCACCGGCCAACGCTCGTGCCCGATCGGCCAGTCGTGGTCCGGCGGCCGCGACCCGTGGGGTGACGCGGCGACGCAGCACCTCCGCGCGCTCGGCGGCGAAAGCGGCCACGGCGGCCCGGCCGGCGGTGCGATCCAGGTACCGCAGCGCGCCGGCCGCCAGGTCGTCACCAGCCGACGGCGTTCCGCTACCCGGGGTTGGGGTGGCGGCGCCGAAGCGATCCCGTCCGGCGGCCGTGGAGACGAACCCGCGGGCGGGTCGGCCCCGGCCCCGCGGTCCCGGACGGGAAAGGGGTCGCGCGGCAACCAACCCGTCGGTGACCAGGGACTCCAGATGGCGGCGGATGGCGGCCGGCGTCACCCTCAGCAGCTCCGCCAATGCGGTGGCCGGGACCGGTCCGTGGCGACAGACCAGCTGCGCCACGGCGGTCCGGGGGTCGGGGGCAGAGGTGGGCCGAGCCGCGCGGGATCGCAGTCCGGTTTCCACAACTCGATGATGACGTAATTCGCCCGGACCTGCCAGCCAGGGTGGGCTCACCCACGGCGTCTGGACCGGGACGGTGGTGCCCGGGCCGACCCCTCCTAGGCTGACCGTTCGTGACCGGCCCCGCGGTGGTGATCGACGGACTGGTCAAGCGGTACGGGCCCCGGACTGCGGTCGACGGGCTGAGCCTGACGGTCGCCGCCGGCTCGGTGACCGCGGTGCTCGGTCCCAACGGCGCCGGCAAGACCACGACCATCGAATGCTGCGAGGGGTTCCGCACGCCCGACGCCGGGACCGTCCGGGTGCTGGGACTCGACCCGCGGCGCGACCGCCGCGCGTTGGCTGCCCGCGTGGGCGTCGCCCTGCAGTCCGGCGGCGCGTGGGGCGCCGTCCGTGCCGATGAACTGCTCCGCTACGTCGCGCGGCTCTACTCCGACCCCCTCGACGTCGACGCCTTACGTGACCGGCTCGGGCTGGGCTCTTTCGGCCGGACACCGTTCCGTCGACTCTCCGGCGGGGAGCAGCAGCGCCTCTCCCTGGCCACCGCGGTCGTGGGTCGCCCGGAGCTCGTCTACCTCGACGAACCAACTGCGGGGCTGGACCCCGCCGCCCGTCACGCCGTCTGGGAGCTGGTCGCCGACCTTCGCACCGCAGGGGTCACCGTCGTGCTGTGCACGCACCTGATGGACGAGGCCGAGCAGCTGGCCGACCTGGTCGCGGTCGTCGACCGGGGACGAGTCATCGCCGCGGACACCCCCTCGGCATTGATGCGACGGGGCGCGGAGAACACCATCCGCTTCCGTGGCCCGACCGGACTGCCGGTGGACACGCTGGCAGCTGCCCTGCCGGAGGGCACGACCGTCCGCGAGGCGCCCATCGGCCAGTACGTGGTCGGCGGCCCGGTCAGCGCGGGGTCGCTGGCCACCGTTACCGCCTGGTGCGCCGCTCATGCCGTCCTGCCCGACGGTCTGTCGGTGGAGCGTGCCACGCTGGAGGACGTGTTCCTGTCCCTGACCGGCCGCGAAGTCCGGTGAGCCTCGCCGATACGGCCATCGGGACGCCCCGGACGGCCGGCGCGGACCGGCTGGACCACCGACCGCGTGGCCGTGGTGTCCCAGCCTGGCGCGCCGTGCTGACCCACGCCGGGATGGAGACGCGGCTACTGCTGCGCAACCCCGAGCAGCTGCTGGTCGCCGTGGTCATCCCGCTGCTGGCGTTGGTCGTGTTGGACCGCACCTCCCTGCTGGACGCCTCGCTTCGCCGCGGGCAGGTACGCGCCGAGCTGTCCCTGCCGGGGGTGCTGGCCCTGGCGGTGCTGTCCACCGCCTTCACGAGCACCGCGATCACCACCGGGTTCGACCGGCGCTACGGGGTGCTTCGCCGCCTGGGTGCCACCCCGCTGGGCCGGCCGGGCCTGCTCGGCGGGAAGGTGCTGGCCGTCAGCGCGGTGCTGGTGGGGCAGGTCGTCGTGCTTTCCGCTGGTGCGGCGATCCTGGGTTGGTCCGCGGGGCCGGCCGGTCGGGGCGGGCTTGCCGGGGCGGTTGGGCTGCTGGTCCTCGGGGTGGCGGCGCTGGTTCCCGTCGCGCTGCTGGTCGGCGGGACGCTGCGGGCCGAGGCTGCGCTGGCGGTCGCGAACGTCCTCTATGTCCTCATGTTGGGACTCTCGGCGGTGCTCGTGCCGGCGGACCGCTACCCGGCAGGGCTGGCGGTGCTCGCGCGCCTGTTACCGCCCGGGGCGCTTGCCGAGGGACTGCGCTCGGCCCTGTCCGGGTCCGGGGTCCCGTGGGTCGATCTCGCTGTGCTGCTCGGGTGGGCCGTGCTGGCCACCGCGGCGTGCCTGCGCTGGTTCCGGTGGGACTGACCGCGTGCCGACCAGAACGCGGCCGCGATCTTCCTATGCCGCGGTGCCGGAACTGATCGGGGTCACGACACCGCCCGCGGTGGGGCTTCCCGGATCTTCCCCGCACCGGTGGAGTTCGCGTGCCGCGCGCGTGCTGCCCGCCCTGGCGATCGCCTCGCTGGTCAGCAACCTGCTGGTGATCGGAACCGGCGGCGCGGTGCGACTGACCAGTTCCGGGCTGGGATGCCCGACCTGGCCGAGCTGCACCGCCGGGTCGTACGTGAACACCCCCGAGTACGGCATCCACGGGGCCATTGAATTCGGGAACCGGCTGCTGACCTTCGTGCTGAGTGCGGTCGTGCTCGCGACCCTCGTCGCGGCCGTGGTGGGACGGCGTCGCTGGCCGGGGGCCACCGTTCCCGCCGTTGGGCTCCTTGTCGGGATCCCGGCGCAGGCGGTACTGGGCGGGATCACGGTGCTCACCCGCCTCAACCCGTGGGTCGTGTCGCTGCACTACCTGCTCTCCGCGGGGTTGGTCGCGCTGGCCACGGTGCTGGTCCTGCGCACCCGACCCGGTCACCGCCCCGGATCCAGGACTTGGGCGGTGCCCGGCGCACTGCGGGCGTTGGCGATGGGGACCGGCCTGGCCGTGATCGCCGTCGTGTACGTCGGCACGATCGTGACCGGTAGCGGCCCGCATGCCGGGGACGGCGGTGCCCGCCGGACAGGCCTGGACCCGGCCGCCGTCAGCCAGTTGCACGCGGACCTGGTGATGCTGCTGCTGGGCTTGACGGTCGGCCTGCTGGTCGCGGTGCGTGTCCTGCCCGGGGCGATGCGGCCGCGCCGGTCGGCCACGGTCGTCGGGTGGCTGCTGCTGGTCGAGCTCGGCCAGGCGGCGGTGGGCGCGGTGCAGTACGCGACCGGACTGCCGGTCGGGCTGGTCGACCTGCATCTGGTCGGCGCCGCCGGGCTCGTGGCAGTCCTGACGTGGACACTGAGCACCCTGCGCACCCCGCGCACCTGAGTGATCCCGCGCACCCCGCGCACCTGAGTCATCCGGGATCGCCGGCAGCGCCCGATCCGGTGGCCGGCACTTCGTCGCGACTGACTCCCCCTCCGTCACCGACCGCACCCCGTCGGCGCGCCTAGCGGCTCAACTCAGAACCCTCGCCGCCCGCTGGACGGCGACCGTGCACTGGCGTACTCCGAACCGACTTGAAGGAAGCTGACGAGCCGCCCTCGTAGCTTCGGAGTACGCCAGTGTTCGCTCAGAGGGCGAGACAGCGCCGGGCGCACCCGAACTCCGGACAGCTGGAACCGGGCGTCGCCCAAGGGGGCCGGACGCTGCGGCGCCCAGACGGGCGGCCGGCGGTCAGTGCAGCAGCGCGTCGACCGCCACGGCGAGGAAGACCAACGAGAGGTAGCCGTTGGTGACATGGAACAAGCGCATCGGCGCCATCGCGGCCACCCGCGCGGTCGGGCTCTGCCGGCTATCCGGGTCCACACTCTGCAGGCGGCGCGCTCGGCGGAGCAGGCCGACCGCCTCATAGACCAGCCAGCCCCCCGCGACCAGGGCGGCGACGGCGTAGAGCGGCGTCATGCCGGCAACCGGGATCAGCACCAAGGAGACCGCGACGGTGGCCACCGAGTACGCCACCACCTGGCGGGCGACCGCCACCGGACCGGCGACCACCGGGAGCATCGGCACCCCCGCCGCGGCGTAGTCCTCCCGGTAGCGGATCCCGAGCGCCCAGGTATGCGGCGGCGTCCAGCAGAACACCACGGCGAACAGGATCACCGGTGTCCAGGCCAGGCGACCAGTCACCGCTGTCCACCCGACCAGAGCCGGGACGCACCCGGCGGCCCCACCCCAGACGACGTTCTGCCAGGTCCGACGCTTCAACAGGATGGTGTAGACGCCGAGGTAGAAGAGGTTCGCGGCCAACGCCAAACCGGCGGAGAGCACGTTGACCGTCACGGCCAGCCAGACGGTGGCCACCACGCCGAGGACGACGCCGAATACGGCCGCACGAGCGGGGGCCACGGTGCGCGCGGGCAACGGACGGGCCCGAGTGCGGCGCATCGAGCGGTCGATGTCCCGGTCGAAGTAGCAGTTCAACGCGTTCGCGCTCCCGGCGGCAAGCGAGCCTCCGACCAGGGTGGCGAGAACGGTCCACCAGTCGGGCAGTCCCCGGGCGGCGAGGAACATGACGGGAACCGTCACGACCAGCAGCAGCTCGATGATCCGCGGTTTGGTCAATGCGACGTACGCCGAGATCACCGAACGGGCGCGACGCTGAGGAGAACGTCGGGGCCGGTCACCGGGGTTGTCGGAGGGCCGAACTGTTGTCCGCGGCTGCACGCCTGCAGTGGCCACACCCACCCCGTGTCGTCTCGACGAGATCTGCATCCGGCGAGTCACGCCTGCGCGCGCGCCACCGACCGGAAACAGCGACGTCGCAACGTTCCGGACAATTCCAGTCTAGGTCGGGCACCCCGAACCACTGCTCCGGGATGACGTCTCGCCGACTCTCCCGCTTCCCGACGGGCGCACGCTGCGTCGGCCAGACCGGCGCGGGACGGCAACAACGCCGACCACACCCCGGCGCGGCGGCGACAACGTGGGGGCGGCAGGGGCGGTAGGGGCGGGGACCACGTCGGCTTCCGGCTGTGGCACCCGGCGTCCGGCCATAGGGTGGAGCCCGGACAACGAGCGGGTCGAGGAAGGTCGCGGGGCCCACACGGACGGGACCGCACCAACGCCGGCCCGTCCACCCCGCACCCGCGGCCCAGATCTCCCGAGAGGAGCGGACCGACGTGAGCGAGGCCACCATGTCCACCAGCCAGGACGCAGCCACGAACCAGCAGATGCGACCTTCCGCGGCGCGTGAGCCCGAGGTGAGCGCGGACACGCTGGAGTGGACCGACCTCGACCGATCGGCCGTAGACACGGTGCGCATCCTGGCCGCCGACGCGGTGCAGAAGTCCGGCGACGGGCATCCCGGGACCGCGATGAGCCTTGCGCCGCTGGCCTACCTGCTTTATCAGCGGTACATGCGCCTCGACCCCTCCGATGAGCACTGGTTCGGCCGTGACCGGTTCGTCCTGTCCTGCGGTCACAGCAGCCTGACCCAGTACATCCAGCTGTACCTGGCCGGAGCCGGGCTGGAGCTGGAAGATCTGAAGAACCTGCGCCAGTACGGATCGAAGACCCCCGGCCATCCGGAGTACAAGCACACCCGAGGCGTCGAGATCACCACCGGCCCGCTCGGGCAGGGCGTCGGGAACGCGGTGGGGATGGCGATGGCCGCCCGCCGCGAGCGGGGCCTGTTCGACCCGGACGCCCCGGCCGACACCAGCCCGTTCGATCACCACGTCTACGTCATCGCCTCCGACGGGGACATGGAGGAGGGCATCTCCGGGGAGGCCAGCTCACTTGCCGGCACGCAGCAGTTGGGCAACCTCACGCTGGTATACGACGACAACAAGATCTCCATCGAGGACGACACCTCGGTCGCCTTCAACGAGAACGTGCCGCTGCGATACGAGTCCTACGGCTGGCATGTGCAGACCGTCGACTTCATCAAGGGCGACGGCGGCTATGAGGAGAGCGCCCAGGATCTGGCCCGCGCGCTGGATGCGGCCCGGGCCGTCACCGACAAGCCGTCCTTCATTCAGCTGCGCACGATCATCGGCTGGCCCGCCCCGACCCTGCAGGGCACCGGCAAGGCCCACGGGTCCGCGCTGGGTGAGGACGAGATCCGCGCGACCAAGGAAATCCTCGGATTCGACCCGGATCAGACCTTCCAGGTGGATCCGAAGGTCATCGGGCACACCCGCGAACTCGGCGAGCGTGCTGCTGCCGACCGCGCGAGCTGGCAGCGGGCCTTCGACGCCTGGGCCACCGCCGAACCGGAACGGGCGACGGTGTTCGACCGCATGAGTCGGCACGAGCTCCCGCCCGACTGGACCGACGCGCTGCCGAGCTTCGAGCCGGACCTGGCCAAGGGCATCGCCACCCGGGCCGCGTCGGGCAACGTGCTCAGTGCCATCGCCCCGGTGCTGCCGGAGCTCTGGGGCGGCTCGGCCGACCTGGCCGGCTCCAACAACACCACCCCGAAGGGTGAGCCCTCCTTCCTGCCCGCCGACCGGCAGTCGAAGATGTTCAGCGGCGGCCCCTACGGGCGGGTCATGCACTTCGGGATCCGCGAACATGCGATGGGTGCGGTGCTCAACGGCATCGCCGCCAGCAGCGGCACCCGGCCCTACGGGGGCACGTTCCTCACCTTCAGCGACTACATGCGCGGCTCGGTGCGCCTGGCCGCCCTGATGGGCCTGCCCGTCATCTACGTGTGGACGCATGACTCGATCGGGCTGGGCGGTGACGGGCCGACCCACCAGCCCATCGAGCAGCTGGCCGCGCTGCGCGCGATGCCGGGGCTGAACGTGATCCGACCGGCCGATGCCAACGAGACCGCGCAGGCGTGGAAGACCGCTCTGGAGCAGCCGGAAAGCGGTCCGTGTGCGCTGATCCTGAGCCGGCAGAACCTGCCGATCTTCGACAGGTCCGGCTCCGGTTGGGGCCAGGCGGACCAGGTCAACCGGGGGGGCTATGTCCTACGGGAGGCCGAGGGTGGGCAGCCGGACGTGCTGTTGATCGCCACCGGGTCAGAAGTGGAGATCGCTGTGGCGGCCCGCGACACGCTGCAGGAGCGCGGGGTCGCCGCCCGCGTGGTCTCCCTGCCGTGCTGGGAGTGGTTTGCCCAGCAGGACGAGGACTATCGGGAATCGGTGCTGCCGGCCGCGGTCCGGGCCCGGGTCTCCGTCGAGGCAGCGACCAGCTTCGGGTGGGAGCGCTTCATCGGCGACGCCGGACGCAGTGTGTCCATCGAGCACTACGGGGAGTCCGCACCCGGCGACGTCCTCTACGAGAAGTTCGGCTTCACCAGCGATCACGTGGTGTCCGCCGCCGAAGAAAGCATCCAGGCCGCCGAAGCCCGGGTCGCCCCCTGAACAGTCACACCAGTCGCTGCCTGACCCCGCCACCTGACCCCGCCCCACTGACACCGCCGCGGACCCTGCCGGGTCCGTTCCCGAGACCATCCCGCATCCGCAGGAGGAAACCATGACCGACCGACTCGCCGAACTGTCCGACCAGGGCGTGGCCATCTGGCTGGACGACCTGTCCCGCCAGCGCATCCGTAGCGGCAACCTCGCCGACCTGCTGGAGAAGCAGCACGTCGTCGGGGTGACCAGTAACCCGTCGATCTTCCAGGCCGCGATGAGCAAGGACGACGCCTACGACGAGGACATCGCGGCACTGGCTCGCGACGGCAAGTCCACCGCCGAGGTGGTCCGCATCCTCACCACCGGCGACGTCCGGGAGGCGTGCGACGTCATGCGTCCGGCCTGGGAGGCCAGTGACGGCGTCGACGGCTGCGTGTCCCTGGAGGTCGAACCGGCGCTGGCCCGCGACACCGACGGCACGGTCAAGCAGGCGCGGGAACTGTGGCAGACCGTGGACCGGCAGAACCTGTTCATCAAGATCCCCGCCACGGCGGAGGGGGTCCCGGCCATCCGGGCCGTCCTGTCCGAGGGCATCAACGTCAACGTGACCCTGATCTTCGGGCTGGAGCGTTACGACAAGGTGATGGAGGCCTATCTGGCAGCGCTGGAGGACCGGGTCGGACGCGGGGACGGGATCTCCCGGCTGAACTCGGTCGCCTCGTTCTTCGTCTCCCGGGTCGATACCGAGGTGGACAAGCGCCTGATGGGCATCGGCGGTGAGCAGGCGAAGGCGTTGCTGGGCAAGGCAGCAGTGGCCAATGCGCGGGCGGCGTACGAGAAGTACGAGTCGGTGTTCGCCGGTTCCCGCTGGGAGGCTTTGGCGGCGAAGGGCGCGCACCGGCAGCGTCCGTTGTGGGCCTCGACCGGGGTGAAGAACCCGGACTACCCCGACACCATGTACGTGGTCGACCTGGTCGCGTCCGGTGTGGTCAACACCATGCCGGAGGCGACCCTGGAGGCGACCGCGGACCACGCGGAGATCACCGGCGACACCATCACCGGAAACTACGACAGCGCCCACGACGTGCTGTCCCAGCTGTCGACGGTCGGGGTGGACCTGGCCGATGTCACCGCCCAGCTGGAGGACGAGGGCGTGGAGAAGTTCGAGACCGCGTGGAACGACCTGCTGTCCGGGGTGGACGGAAAGGTCGAGGCGGCGCGCTGATCCGCGCCATGACCAGCCCAGCCGGCCCCGGGGGAGATCATTGCGAATGAACCTTCGCGAACGAATTCGTGCCGTGACAAGTCTTTGTCCTGCCACGGTCCACAACACACCATGACCGCCGTCTCCGAGCGACGCGGTGACCTGCGGCTGCGGCCCCCGCGCAACCCGTTGCGCGACCCGCGGGACAAGCGGTTGCCGCGGATCGCCGGCCCCTGCGCACTGATCATCTTTGGGATCACCGGGGACCTGTCACGGAAGAAGCTGATGCCGGCGGTGTACGACCTGCTCAACCGGGGCCTGCTCCCGCCCGGTTTCGCCCTGGTCGGACTGGCCCGGAGGGAAGGTACCGCCGACTTCGCCGCCGTCATGCAGGAGGCGGTCCGCGAACACTGCCGGACCCCGTTCCGGGAGAACGTGTGGGCCCAACTGGCCGACGGATGCCGGTTCGTGGCCGGCGACTTCAGCGACGACGACGCCTTCGACGAGCTGGCCAACACCGTCGCCGAGGTCGACACCACCCGGGGGACGGGCGGTAACCACGCGTTCTACCTCTCGATCCCGCCAAAGTTCTTCCCCGTCGTGTGCAAACAGCTGGCCCGTTCCGGGATGAGCGAGATCACCGAGGGCCAGTGGCGTCGGGTCGTCATCGAGAAACCGTTCGGACGGGACCTTGCCACCGCCCGGGAACTCAACGACGTCGTGGAGGAGGTGTTCGCCCCTGATGATGTGTTCCGCATCGACCACTACCTGGGCAAGGAAACCGTCCAGAACATCCTCGCCGTCCGGTTCGCCAACCAGCTCTACGAGCCGATCTGGAACGGCAACTACGTCGATCATGTTCAGATCACCATGGCCGAGGACATCGGCATCGGGGGGCGCGCCGGCTACTACGACGGGATCGGCGCGGCGCGCGACGTCATTCAGAACCACCTCATCCAACTGATGGCGCTGATCGCCATGGAGGAGCCGGTCTCCTTCGACGCGCGCAGCCTGCGGGCCGAGAAGGAGAAGGTGCTCTCCGCCGTCCGGCTGCCCGACGATCTGGCGACGGCCACGGCGCGCGGCCAGTACGCCGCCGGCTGGCAGGGCGCGCAGCAGGTGCGTGGCTACCTGGAGGAGGACGGGATCCCAGAGGATTCCACGACGGAGACCTTCGCGGCGCTGCAGCTGGAGATCGACACCCGACGCTGGGCCGGGGTCCCGTTCTTTCTGCGCACCGGTAAACGACTGGGCCGGCGGGTCACCGAGATCGCGGTGGTCTTCAAGAAGGCGCCCCACCTGCCTTTCGAATCCACCTCGACGGAGGAACTCGGCGAGAACGCCCTGGTCTTCCGGGTGCAGCCGGACGAAGGCGTCACGATCCGGTTCGGATCGAAGGTGCCCGGAACGGCGATGGAGGTCCGGGACGTGACAATGGACTTCGGATACGGCCAGGCGTTCACCGAGGCCAGTCCGGAGGCCTATGAGCGGTTGTTGCTGGACGTGCTGCTCGGCGAGCCGCCACTGTTCCCCCGCCACCGGGAGGTGGAGCTCAGCTGGGAGGTACTGGACCCGGTTGAGCAGTTCTGGGCATCCCAGGGCCGCCCGGAGCCCTACACCGCCGGAACCTGGGGGCCGCCCGGGGCGGACGCGATGCTGGCCCGCACCGGCCGGACCTGGCGACGCCCGTGATCATCGACCTACCCGGCACGGACACCTCCGCGGTCAACGCCGCCCTTGTCGACATCCGCGAGGCCGGCGGCGCGGTCACCCTCGGCCGGGTGCTCACCCTGGTCATCGTCACCGATGAGGGAGCCGCCGAACAGGCGATCGGCGCGGCGAACGACGCCAGCCGGGAACATCCGTGCCGGATCATCGTCATCGCCCGCGGCACCCGCCGGTCCACGCCGCGCCTGGACGCGCAGGTCCGGGTCGGCGGCGACGCCGGGGCCAGCGAGGTCGTCGTGCTCCGCCTCTACGGGAAGCTGGCAGATCACGGCGAGGCCGTGGTGGTGCCGCTGCTACTGCCCGACGCCCCCATCGTGGCCTGGTGGCCAGGGGTCGCGCCGGCGCATCTGGCCTCAGACAGTGTGGGGCGGCTGGCCAGCCGACGGATCACCGATTCCGCACGCAGCGCCCGCCCGTTGCAGGCGTTGGCCGCCCGGCGGGTCGACTACACCTCCGGGGACACCGACTTCGCCTGGACCCGGCTGACCTCCTGGCGGGCGCTGCTCGCGGCCGCGCTCGACCAGCCTCCGCACGAACGGGTCGGGCGGGCCGTGGTGGTCGGTTCGCCGACCTCGGCCAGCAGCGACCTGCTCGCCGGCTGGCTGGCCAACCACCTGCACTGCCCCGTCACCCGCGACCGCTCCCCCAACGCCGGTGTCTCCGAGGTGCGCCTGGAGCGCCCGTCCGGAACGATCGTCATCTCCCGGCCCCAGGGAAAGATCGCCACTCTGCTGCAGCCCGGCCAACCGGACCGGAGGATCGCGCTGCCCCGGCGCACTGCGGCGGAATGTCTGGCAGAGGAGCTGCGCCGACTGGACCCCGATGAGGTGTACGCCGAAACCCTTATCGGGGGGATCGAACGGGTCCGGGCGGGGCGGACGGTGCGTGCCACCGGCCAGGCCAGGACGGGTAGTAACGGGAGACGCCGCAGGGACGACGAGCCGCCGCACGAGCTCGGCCCCGGCGTGTACCCGGCGCCAGCAACTTCCGCGGCGGGTATCACCGTCAGCCCGACGCCTGCCCCCACCGAGGCTGCGGATGCCAGCGCTGACACCGGCCCGTCGGAGACCTCCGCAGGCAAGCTGTCGGCGGTGACGTCGGCGCGGGCGGTAACCCGGCGCGCGCACGCCGTCCGCGATCAAAGTGACGAGGAGGCCGTGGAGGAGGCTGCCGCCGAACCCGACGCGACAGGCGGGCAGAGCGGGACCGGGCCGCGGCGGCAGAGTGGTGGCACAAGGAAGTCGACGAGCCGGAAGGCCGCCGCGCCCAAGCCGCCCGGCCGGAGACCTGCCATCGGCACCCGCGGGCGCGCGAAGAAGGCGGCAGCGACCGGTTCCCGCCGTCCGACCGCAAGCAGATCGGGAAGGGACGAGTCGTGACCGCCGACCGACATCTGACGACGAGCGACGCCGCGACTCGGGTTTTTGACGACGCCAGCGAGGTCGCCCGCGCCGCCGCCGGGGAATTTGTGCTGCGGCTGCTCGGCATCCAGGCCTCCCGCGGCAGCGCGTCGGTGGTGTTGACGGGAGGTGGGGTCGGGACGGCGATGTTGGCGGCGGTGGCCGAGGACCCTGACGCGGACCGGGTGGACTGGTCGCAGGTATCGGTGTGGTGGGGCGACGAGCGGTACCTGCCTCCCGGGGACCCGGACCGGAACGAGACCGGGGCACGGCAGGCGCTGCTGGACAAGCTGCCGGACCTGGCATCGGAGCACGTGCATCCCATGCCGGCCGCCGGGGGCGAGACCGGCGACGGCGATGCGGGCGGCACGCGCGCCGCGTCAGAGGTGGCGGCCGCGGCGTCGGCATACGCCGCGGAACTTGCCGCCGCCGCCGGGGATCCGGCGATCGCGCTGCCCGGTCAGTTACCGGGCGTCCCCCACTTCGACGTGGTGCTGCTCGGTGTGGGCCCGGACGGCCATGTGGCCTCGCTGTTCCCGGAGCGGCCTGATGCGGACCCGGAGGCGACCGTCATCGCGGTGACCGACTCCCCCAAGCCGCCGCCGAACCGAGTCAGTCTGACGCTGTCGGTGCTCAACACTGCCGACGAGGTGTGGTTGTTGGCCACCGGCTCTGAGAAGGCCGTTGCCGTCGCGTCCGCGCGCAACGACCCGGGGCGGCTGCCCGCGTCACGGGTGTATGGCACAAAGTTGACCCGCTGGTGGCTTGACGCCGCCGCGGCCGGCGGCTGAGTGTCGGAGCCGCCGCGGTCGGCGGGTCAGAGGCCGATGAGCCCCAGCGCGACGACACAGGCGAACCAGATCAGCGCGAGCACGATGGTTATCCGGTCCAGGTTGCGTTCAGCGATCGAGGATCCACCCAGGCTGGTCGACACCCCGCCCCCGAAGAGGTCAGAGAGCCCGCCGCCCTTGCCCTTGTGCAGCAGTACCAGGACGATCAGCAGGAAACTGGTTGCGATCAACACGATCGACAGTGCAAGAGTCACCCGCCAGACGATAGTCACTCCACGCCCGGACGACGAGAAGGCGTGACCGCCCGAAATCCGGACCCGACGCGACCCGGGTTCGGGACGCGTCGTGAGCCCGCCGCGGGAAACGCCGGGGATCAAATGCGCGGCAGGTCCCGGAACCGGCAGATGCCGGCGAACTGGGTCGGGTCCAGGCTGGCCCCTCCGACGAGCACACCGTCGACGTCCGGTGGCTCCAGCAGGCCGACAACCGTTGAGGTGGTGACCGATCCACCGTAGAGAATGCGCGTGGCATCCGCGGCGGCGCGTCCGGAGCGTCCGGCAAGTTCCTCGCGTACCGCCGCGCACATCTGCTGCGCGTCCTGCGGAGTCGCCGAGGCACCACTGCCGATCGCCCACAGCGGTTCGTAGGCGACGACCAGCCGGTCGGCGGCGACCTCGTCCCGCCCGTCGACGGCGGCTAGTGCAGCACGGACCTGGGCGGCGTTGTGCTCCACCGCCTGTCCCTGGTCCCGGACCTCGGTCGTCTCGCCGATGCACAGCACCGGTGTCAGACCGGCCGCGAGGGCCCGGCGCAGTTTGACCGCCACCACCTGGTCGGTGTCCCCCGACCGGTCACCGCGATCGCTACGCCGTTCGGAGTGCCCGACCAGGACGTAGCGGCAGCCCGCGTCGGCGAGCATCGCTGCCGAGACCTCCCCGGTGTGGGCCCCGCCGTCGAAAACGGACACATCCTGCGCACCGAGGGCTACCGGGACCGCGTCACGTTCGAGCAGCGTCGCGACCGAACGCAGCCACGGGAACGGCGGCATCACGGCCACCTCGGTCCCAGTGGCGTCGAACCCGGCATCGCGCAGCGTCCACGCGAGCTTCTGCACCAGGTGCAGGGCCTGAGCCGCGGTGGTGTTCTGCTTCCAGTTCCCGGCGATCAGCGGGGTCCGGAGGGTGCCTGGCATCAGTGGCTGCCGCCGCGATCCGGCTGAGCGGCGGCCAGGGCGGTCAGGCCCGGCAGTTGCCTTCCCTGCAGGTACTCAAGGCTCGCCCCGCCACCGGTGGAGATGTGGCTGAACTCGTCGTCTGCGAAGCCCAGCGCCCGAACGGCTGCGGCGGAATCACCACCGCCGACGACGGTCAGCGCGCCGTCAGCGGTGGCCTGGCTCATTGCCTGAGCCACCGCCCGGGTGCCGGCGGCGAACGCCGGGAACTCCGAGACCCCCATCGGCCCGTTCCAGAACACCGTGCGGGCCGACCGGATCACCTCGGCGAAATGCTCGGCGGATACCGGGCCGATGTCCAACCCGATCCGATCCCGCGGGATCGCGTCGGCCGATACCACCGCATGCGGGGCGTCGGCGTCGAAGGCGGTTGCGGCCACGATGTCGGTGGGCAGCACGAATCCCGGCCCGCCGGCATCGGTGCGGTGCAGGTACCCGCCAACGGTGCGCAGCTGATCGGCCTCGAGCAGGCTGCGGCCCACCCCCATCCCGCGGGCGGCCAGGAAGGTGAACACCATCCCTCCGCCGAGGAGGATCCGGTCATCGGGGGTCAGGCGGGTCAGCAGCCGGTCGACCACGCCCAGCTTGTCGCTGACCTTGGAGCCGCCGAGAACCACCGCGAACGGGCGCTGCGGGGAATCGGTCAGCTGACGTAGCACCTCGACCTCACGCAGCACCAGGCCACCCGCCGCGTGCGGCAGTCGCGCTGGCACATCGACGACCGAGGCGTGCGCACGGTGCACCGCGCCGAACCCGTCCCCGACGTACACGTCGGCCAACCCGGCGAGTCTGTCGGCCAGCTCGGCCCGGTCCACGGCGGACTTGGCGGTCTCCCCCGGCTCGAAACGCAGGTTCTCCAACACCACGACCTGCCCTGGACCGGCGTGCGCGACGGTGTCGACGGCCGCCGGTCCGGCCGTGTCCTCAGCCAGGGTCACCGGCGCGTCGAGCAGACTGCGCAGTCGATCGGCTACCGGGGCAAGGGAGAACGCCGGGTCGCGTTGCCCTTTGGGCCGGCCCAGGTGTGCTGCCACCACAACGATCGCTTTCGCCTCCAGCAGCCGCTGCAACGTCGGCAGGCTGGCGCGGATCCGGCCGTCGTCGGTGATGCGGGCCGGGTCTATCCTGTCCAGGGGAACGTTGAGATCCGCGCGCAGCAGCACCCGGCGACCGGAGAGGTCACCGAGCTGCTCGATCCCAGGCAGGTCCTTGTCGGCCATGTCAGCTCACAGCGTCGCGCCGACGAGTGCGACCAGGTCGACGCAGCGGTTGGCGTAGCCCCACTCGTTGTCGTACCAGCCGACGATCTTGGCCTGGTCGCCGTTGACGATCGTCAGTTGCGAATCCAGGGTGCAGGACGCCGGCGTCCCCACGATGTCGCTGGAGACGATCGCATCCTCGGTGTAGACGAGGTACTTGGACAACGGGCCGGATTCGGCTGCCGCCCGGAACGCCTCGTTGATCTCCTGCTTGGTGGTCTCCCGTTCCAGGGTGACAGTCAGGTCGGTCACCGAACCGGCGGGCACCGGCACGCGCAGCGCGTATCCGTCGAGCTTGCCCTTCAGTTCCGGCAACACCAGGGAGATCGCGCGGGCGGCACCGGTCGTGGTGGGGATGACGTTGTTGGGAGCGGAGCGGGCGCGGCGCAGGTCGATGGTGCCCTTGCGGGTCAGCGCGATCTGGTCCAGCAGCTGCTGTTCGGTCGTGTAGGCGTGGACCGTGGTCATCATCCCCTTCTGAATGCCGAAGGAGTCCAGCAGCACCTTGGCCATCGGGCCGAGGCAGTTGGTGGTGCAGCTGGCGTTGGAGATGACCGCGTGCGCCGCCGGGTCGTAGTCGCCGTCGTTGACCCCGAGCACGAGGGTGACGTCCTCGTCGGTGGCCGGGGCGGAGATGATGACCTTCTTGGCGCCGGCGTCGATGTGCTTACGCGCGTCGGCGCCCTTGGTGAATCGGCCGGTGGACTCCAGCACGACATCCGCGCCGAGCTTTCCCCATGGCAGGGCGCCCGGGTCGGTCTCGGCGGTCGCCGCGATCGGGTGCCCGTTGACGACCAGGCCGCCCGCGGTGGCTTCGATCGTACCGGGGAAACGGCCCAATACCGAGTCGTAACGCAGGAAGTGGGCGAGCACGTCGCTGGGCGCCAGATCGTTGATGCCGACGACTTCGACGTCGGCACCGGACGCGACGATGGCGCGGAAGACGTTGCGACCGATGCGGCCGAAGCCGTTGATACCGACGCGGACTGTCACGTGGGGTTCCCTCCGGACGTACGGGTTACAGGTTATGCGGGCCGCCGCGGCCCACGGTTCCCACCGTAGGGGCTCGCTCGGACAGGTCGCGGCCTGCCGACCATCGGTCGGCTCAGGTGGCCATCGCGGCTTCGGCGACCTCGACGTCAGGCAGCTCGGCAAGGCCGGGGGGGCCGGGGGGGCCCGGGAGGCCGGCCTCGGTGCCCGGGACCCCGAGTTCGCTGGCGTGCTTGTCGGCCAGCGCGAGCAGCCGGCGGATCCGGCCGGCCACCGCGTCCTTGGTCAGTGGTGGATCGGCCAGCTGTCCGAGTTCCTCCAGGCTGGCCTGGCGATGATCGAGCCGCAGCCGGCCCGCACTGCCGAGATGGTCCGGAACGGCGTCGCCGAGCAGCTCCAGGGCCCGTTGCACCCGCGCCCCGGCAGCCACTGCCGCCTTGGCCGAGCGGCGCAGGTTCGCATCGTCGAAGTTGGCCAGCCGGTTGGCGGTGGCGCGCACCTCCCGCCGGACCCGTCGTTCCTCCCAGGCCAGCAACGACTCGTGGGCGCCCATTCGGGTCAGCAGGGCACCGATCGCATCGCCGTCGCGTACCACGACCCGGTCGACCCCACGGACCTCGCGGGACTTGGCCCCGATCCCCAGTCGCCGGGCGGTACCGACCATCGCCAACGCCGCCTCCGATCCGGGGGCACCCACCTCTAGCGCCCCGGAACGGCCCGGGTCGGTCAGCGATCCCCGTGCTAGAAACGCGCCCCGCCACGCCGCAGCGGCGCAGCACACCGATGCGGCCACCACCGCCGGCGGCAGACCGCGGACCGGGCGGCCCCGCCCGTCCAGCAGTCCGGTCTGGCGGGCCAACGCCTCCCCGTCGCGGGTGACCCGGATCAGGTAGTGGCTGGTGCGGCGCAGCCCACCGGCGGAGACGATCGCCACGTCGCTTGCGGTGTTGTAGACCTCGGCGAGTTCCCGGCGCAACCGCCGCGCCACCGAGCCGGTATCGACCTCGGCCTCGACGACGATCCGGCCGTTGACGATGTGCAGCCCGCCGGCGAACCGGAGCAGCGACGCCGTCTCGGCCTTTCGGCAGCACAGCCGGGTCACCGCCAACGCGGAGAGCTCAGCCTTGACGGCCGCCGTCATCGACATGGGCGGAATCCTGCCACGTCGGGCGAGTCGGCTTTGTCCAGTGCGGGCTGATGTTCTGACGACGTCGGGTCCCCCGGCTCGCTGAGCACGCCGGCCAGCGCCGCCGCCAACCGGTCCGGGTCGTGACGGGCTTCCAATCGGCCCGAGAGCTGGTTACGCTCCGCCAACGGCGCGGTGACCAGCCGGGCGCCGGCGGCCCCGGCAGCGGCCGCCAGACCTGCATACTCAGGGCTATTTGGTGGCCCGGCAGCCTCTTCGTCGGCCAGCACGACGACTGGCGCCAACTGCGGGGCGTGATCACGAAGGAGCGTCAGGTGTTCGGCCGGGGGGTAGGCAGCGGTCTCGCCGGTACCGGGGTCGAGGTTGAGGGCCAGGACCACGCGACCCGGTCCGGTGGTGATCGCGTCGCGTAGTTCCGGCACCAGCAGATGCGGTAGCACGCTGGTGAACCACGAACCCGGGCCGAGCAACACCCAGTCGGCCGCCCGGATCGCGGCGACCGCGGCCGGACACGCCGGTGGCTCTGACGGCTCGAGCCAGACCCGCCGGATCCGCCCGGTCGCGACGGCGACCTGCGCCTGCCCACGCATCCGGACGACCTGCCCGCTCCCCCCCTCGACCGCCGGGGGGCGGTCGGGGTTAGTCTCGGCGGCGCCATCGGAGGCTTCGACGTCAGCGACGATGTCCAGCGGGACCGGGCACATCGGCAACACCCGGCCGGGAACGCCGAGCAGCCCGCCGAGCAGGTCCAGCCCGGCAACCGCGTCCCCGGTGTGCTCCCAGGCCGCGGTGAGCATGAGGTTGCCCAGCGCGTGCCCGGCCAGCGGGCCGGTCGAGGCGAGTCGGTGTTGTAGTAGCCCCGTCCAGTCCGACCCGGGGGCCCCTGGGTCGGCCGCGGGCAGGTCCAGCAGCGACGCCATCGCCATCCGCAGATCCCCCGGTGGCAGGATCGGGAACTCCCGGCGAAGCCGGCCCGAGGATCCGCCGTTGTCGGCGACCGTCACCACGGCGGTGATGTCCAGCCCGCCGGGCAGGGATCCGGACAGGCGACGCAGCGCACGCAACGTCGCGCCGAGCCCGTGCCCGCCGCCGAGTGCGACGACCCGCAACGGCCGATCGGTTCCGCTCACTCCGCGCTCAGGTCCCGGTGCACGACCCGCGTACGCAGGCCCGTCGCGCTCAGCCGCCGGCACAGCTCGGCGGCCAGGGCAACGCTGCGGTGCCGGCCCCCGGTGCAGCCGAGCGCGACGGTCGCATAGTGCTTGCCCTCCCGCAGATAGCCGGGGGCGGCCAGGGTCACCATCGCCTCGACGTTGCTCAACAGCTGCTCCGCGCCGGGGCGGCTGAGCACGTAGCGGGCGACCTCCGGGTCGGTGCCGCTGCGCGGGCGCAGCTCCGGCACCCAGTGCGGATTGGGGAGGAACCTGGCATCGGTGACCATGTCGGCGTCGATGGGCAGCCCGTACTTGAACCCGAAGCTGACCACCGTCACTCGCAGTTCGTCCGCGTCCGGGGCGGCGAACGCGTGGCGCAGCGTGGCCGCCAGCTCGTGCACGTTCAGGTGACTGGTGTCCAACACCACGTCGGCGGCACCGCGCAGGTCGGCCAGCATCAGCCGTTCCCGCGCGATCCCGTCCACCAGCCGGCCCTCGCCCTGTAGCGGGTGCGGGCGGCGGACCCCCTCGAAGCGGCGGACCAGTACATCGTCGTCGGCCTCCAGGTAGAGCAGCCGGGTCCGGACCCCGGCGTCGGCGGCGCGGGTCAGTGCCGCGGAGAGGTGGCTGGGGAAGCTCCGCGAGCGGACGTCGGCCACCACCGCCAATCGGTAGCCGGGCTCCTCGGCCTCCACGACCGAGAGCAGGCTGTCCAGCAGGGCCGGCGGCAGGTTGTCCACGACGAACCAGCCCAGATCCTCCACGACGTTGGCGGCGGTGCTGCGCCCGGCGCCGGACATGCCGGTGATCGCCAGCAGGTCTGAGGGGCGCCGCCCGCTGACCGCTGCCGGGGCATCCGGGCGGGTGTCGACAGGCGCACTCACGGGTCGAGGATCTCACCGGTCACGGTGTTCACCGCCATCGGAGCGGGCCGCCGGTGGTGATCGGTGCCCGGTCCGGTGCCCGGATCGGTGGCAACTGCCACCCGCAACGCGGCGACCACCGCGTCGGCCGTCTGCGGTCCGATGCCGGGGACCAGCGCGATCTCCGTCGCGTCGGCGGCACGCAACCGTTTGACCGAGCCGAACCGGGCCAGCAGGGCCTTGCGGCGGGTGGCGCCCAGCCCTGGCACGTCGTCGAGCAGGCTGTCCACCATCGAGCGGGACCGGCGCTGGCGGTGGTGAGTGATGGCGAAGCGGTGCGCCTCGTCGCGGATCCGCTGCAACAGGTAGAGGCCTTCACTGCTGCGCGCGAGGATCACCGGGTCGGAGGAGTCCGGCAGCCAGACCTCCTCCAGCCGTTTGGCCAGCCCGACCACGGGGATGTCGGTAACCCCGAGCTCGGCCAGCGCGGCCGCCGCCGCCGTCACCTGCGGCGGTCCGCCGTCGACGACCAGCAGGCCGGGGGCGTAGCCGAAGCGGCGGATCGTCCCCGTCGTCGGGTCGACGGCGGTCGGTCCGCTGACCGGCCCATCGGACGGAATCGGTCCGCTGACCGGCCCATCGGGGTCGGTCAGTCCCGCCAGCTGGTCGGCGTCGGCCTGCTCGGCCAGGTGGCGGCGGAACCGACGCGTCACGACCTCGCGGATGCTCGCCACGTCGTCCTGACCGTCGACGCCGCGGACCACGAACCGGCGGTACTCACCTTTGCGTGGCAGGCCGTCCTCGAACACGACGAGGCTGGCCACCACCTCGGTGCCCTGCAGGTTGGACACGTCGATGCACTCGATCCGCAGTGGCGCCTCCGCCAGGTCCAGGGCGAGCTGGATCTCCTCCAGGGCCCGGCTGCGGGTGGTCAGGTCGCTCGCTCGGCGCGTCTTGTGCAGCGCCAGGGCCTGGGTGGCGTTGCGTTCGACCGTCTCCAGCAGTGCCCGTTTATCACCGCGCTGGGGCACCCGCAGGGCGACCCGGGAGCCGCGCTGCTCGCTGAGCAGTTCCGCGAGCACCTCGGCGGTCTCCGGCAGCGCCGGCACGAGCACCTCCCGCGGAATCGCCTCGGTCGGCTGGTCGCCGTAGAGCTGGGTGAGGAACTGCTCGACCAGCTCGCCGGTGTCGACCTCGCTCATCCGGTCCGCGACCCAGCCCCGCTGCCCCCGGACCCGGCCGCCGCGCACATGGAAGATCTGAACCGCGACCTCCAGCGGGTCCTCCGCCAGCCCGACGACATCGGCGTCGGTGGCATCGGGCAGCACCACGGCGCTCTTCTCCAGGGCCCTTCGCAGTGCCCCGAGGTCGTCCCGCAGCCGGGCCGCCCGCTCATAGTCCAGGGCGGTCGCCGCATCGGCCATCTGCTGTTCCAGGCGGCGGATATGCCGGCTGGTGTCCCCGGCCAGGAACCCGGCCAGCCCGTCGACGTAGTCACGATGCTCCTCGGGGCTGACCCGCCCCACGCACGGCGCCGAACACTTGCCGATGTAGCCGAGCAGACACGGCCGACCGACCTGCCCGGCCCGCTTGAACACCCCCGCCGAGCAGGTGCGGACCGGGAACACCCGCAGCAGCAGGTCGAGGGTCTCCCGGATCGCCCAGGCGTGGGCGTACGGACCGAAATACCGGGTGCCCGGCTTGCGAGCCCCCCGCATGACGGTGGCTCGCGGAAACGGCTCGGACAGCGTCAGTGCCAGGTAGGGGTAGCTCTTGTCGTCGCGGTACTTGATGTTGAACCGCGGATCGAACTCCTTGATCCAGGCGTACTCCAGTTGTAGCGCCTCGACCTCGGTGGCGACCACCGTCCACTCCACGGAGGCCGCCGTGGTGACCATGGTCTGGGTCCGCGGATGCAGATTCGCGATGTCCTGGAAGTAGCTGGTCAGCCGGGAGCGCAGGCTCTTGGCCTTGCCCACGTAGATGACCCGGCGCTGGGTGTCGCGGAACTTGTAGACCCCGGGATCGGTCGGGATGGCGCCCGGTTCGGGTCGGTAGCTCGCGGGGTCGGCCATCCCCGCCAGCGTAGAAGAGGAAGGTCCCTACAGGTCAGCGGGCGAACAGTGCGTCGAAGTCCAGCGTCACCGGGAACGGTTCGTCAGTGGACATGGTCCCCCCGGGGCCGACGACGAACTGGATCCGATACGCAGACTCCAGCAGCCGCCGGACGGTGAGCGTGTCGCCGGGGAGAGGATCTCCACGATCAGCAGCGGTGGCACGCGCAGCAGATCCGGGTCCGGAGCGTCCGCGGCGACCACCATGAGGTCCAGCTCGAACACCGTCCGGCGCCCATCCGCCCTCCGGGACAACCTCGGTGCCAGCGGGAGCGTAGGCGGCCAGCGCTGTCGCAAGGCGACGTTGAAGGACCTGGTGACGTCGGGTTGGCGGGTTCACGACAACCAGGCCGTCGTAGTACTCGGCGTGCTTGGTCTCACCGAGGGCGACCCAGTCGTCCCACGACATCGGAACGCGGAGCGACCCCCGGCGACGACCTGCGGGTCCAGGCTCACGCGACGGTGACCGTTGATCCCGCCACGCTGGCCTGCTCCGGGGTCAGCCCGGTCTGTGCCGGCCCGGAGAGCACCGCTCCGGTTGCGAGGTCGAACATGCTGGCATGGCAGGGGCAGATGATCTTCTTGTTGTCGATCTGCGCGACGATGCACCCCTGGTGCGGGCACACCGCGCTGAAGGCCTTGAACTCCCCCGACGTCGGCTGGGTGACGACCAGCTCCTGCTTATCGAAGATCTTCCCGCCGCCAACCGGGATCTGGGAGGTGGGGACGCTGAAACCCCCGGATGACGCACCGCCGCTCGGTGAGGCAGCCGCGCTGGACGGTCCGGCGGCGCTGGTCGATGGGGGGGCGCTGGTCGATGGCACGGCGTCACTCGCGGATGGGGCGCTGGATGCCGAACCGGGAGAGCCGGAACTCGCGTCAGCGCCACCGGCAGTCGTGCTCGCCCCGGAGGACAGGCTGCTTCCGCTCGTGCCACCGCACGCCGCCAGCAACCCACCACCGACCACACCCAGCCCGGCGACGGCCAGCACGTCGCGGCGAGACCGTCGCCGAGCCGGCTGACCGCTAGTGGCTAGGTCACTGCCGGTCGGGGCGCCGCTGGCTCGCGCGACGCCGGTTGGCACGCCGCTGGTCGGGTCGCTGCGGGTCGGGGCGCCGCTGGGCCGGCTCCGCTCGTTGCTCATCTGTCCAGTGTGCTGTGGCGAGGCCCGCTCGGACTGTGAGCCGGCTGAGAAATCCGGCTGCCGCGTTCACGCCGGGAGAGGTCGGCTCAGCCGCGGGTGCCCGCAAGGGAGCGCCGTCGGGCCGGGCTCCGCTTGCGTCCGTTCCCAGCGGCACGCTCGCCGTCCTCACCCTCGCCCTCGCCGACCGCGCCCAGCTCGTCCTCGTCCTCGTCGGGCTCATCCCCACCGGCCAGATCCGTTGGGTGGGCTGCCGCTGCCTCGTCGGACTGACGGCCGTCGATCCGCGAGTCGGCCGCCACCGGGTGCGGCGCCGGCTGGCGGGACCGCGCGGGTAGCGGATCGTCGGGGGTTCCGCTAACCGTGATCCCGTCGCCGGTCAGCTCAAGGTGCCGGCCGACCGCACGCCCGTCGCGACCGCGGGTCAGCAGCTGCGCCAGGTAACGGCCGGTGTGACTGGCGGACAGCTGCGCGACCTGTTCGGGGGTTCCCTCGGCCACGACTCTGCCTCCGCCGTTGCCCCCTTCTGGTCCCATGTCGATGACCCAGTCCGCGGTCTTGATCACGTCCAGGTTGTGCTCGATGACCACCACCGTGTTGCCGGCGTCGACCAGGCGGCCCAACACTCCGAGCAGTCGGCGGATGTCCTCGAAATGCAGCCCGGTGGTCGGCTCGTCCAGCACATAGACGGTCCGGCCGGTGGAGCGGCGCTGCAGCTCGGTTGCCAGCTTGACCCGCTGCGCCTCCCCACCGGAGAGCGTGGTGGCCGGCTGGCCGAGCCGAACGTAGCCCAGGCCGACGTCGACCAGAGTGGTCAGGTGCCGGCTGATACCGCCGATCGCGGCGAAGAACTCCGCAGCCTCCTCGATCGGCATCCCCAGGACCTCGGAAATCGTCTTGCCCTTGTAGTGCACCTCCAGGGTTTCCCGGTTGTACCGGGCGCCGTGGCATACCTCGCAGGGCACATATACATCGGGCAGGAAGTTCATCTCGATCTTCAGCGTGCCGTCCCCGGAGCAGGCCTCGCAGCGCCCGCCCTTGACGTTGAAGCTGAACCGGCCCGGCAGGTACCCGCGGACCTTGGCCTCCTGCGTCTCGGCGAACAGCCGACGGATGTGGTCGAAGACGCCGGTGTAGGTGGCCGGGTTGCTGCGCGGGGTGCGCCCGATCGCGGACTGGTCCACGTGCACGACCTTGTCCACATGCTCGGTACCGGTGATGCGGCGGTGACGACCGGGCACCGTCCGCGCGGAGTAGATCTGCTTGGCCAGCGCGCGGTAGAGGATGTCGTTGACCAGGGTCGACTTGCCCGACCCGGACACCCCGGTCACCGCGACGAACCGGCCCAACGGGAACCCGACCGTCACGTCCTGCAGGTTGTGCTCGGTGGCGTGGTGCACCACCAGTTCCCGCCCCGACGGCCCGGTGCGCCGCTGTGTCGGCACCGCGATCGAGCGGCGACCGGAGAGGTAGGCCCCGGTGATCGACTCCTCGCTGGCCAGCAGCTCCGGCACCGTGCCGGACACGACGACGTTGCCGCCGTGCTCCCCCGCACCCGGGCCGATGTCGACCACCCAGTCCGCGATGGCGATGGTGTCCTCGTCGTGCTCGACCACGATGAGGGTGTTGCCCAGACTCTTCAGCCGCAGCAGCGTGTCGATCAGCCGCCGGTTGTCACGCTGGTGCAATCCGATCGAGGGCTCGTCCAGGACGTAGAGCACCCCGACCAGGCCGGACCCGATCTGGGTGGCCAGCCGGATCCGCTGAGCCTCCCCCCCGGCCAGGGTCGCCGAGCCGCGGTCCAGGCTGAGATAGTCCAGCCCGACGTCGAGCAGGAACTGCAGCCGCTCGAGGACCTCCTTGAGCACGCGGCCGGCGATCGCGGCCTGCCGTGGGGGCAGCTGCAGCTCGCGCAGGAACGCTGCCGCCTCCCCCACCGGTAGTCCGGCCACGTCGGCGATCGACCGGCCCCCCACCGTGACTGCCAGGGTCAGTGGCTTGAGTCGGGTGCCGTGGCAGGTCGGGCAGGCCACCTCGCGCATGTAGCCCTCGAAACGCTCCCGACCGGCATCGGATTCGGACTCGGCGTGGCGGCGGGCGATCCAGGGCAGCACGCCCTCGTAGTCGGTGTAGTAGCTGCGTTCGCGCCCGTACCGGTTGGCGTACTGGACGTGAACCTGGTCGGTGCTGCCGTTCAGCACCGCTCTGCGGGCCGATGCCGGCAGCCGGGACCACGGGGTGTCCATCCGGAACCCGCGCTGCTCGCTCAACGCGGTCAGCAGCCGGCCGAAGTACTCCTGGCCTTGCGCGGAGGACCAGGGCGCGATCGCCCCGTCGGCCAGGCTCGCGTCCGGATCGGGCAGGACCAGGTCCGGGTCGACCTCCATCCGCACCCCGAGTCCGGAGCAGTCCGGGCAGGCGCCGAACGGTGAGTTGAAGGAGAACGACCGGGGCTCCAGCTCCTCGAAGCTGAGCCCGTCGTAGGCGCAGGCCAGATGCTCGGAGTAGGTGATCGTCCGGTCGGGGTCGTCCTCGGGCCGGTCGACCAGCTCCAGGGTGATGACCCCCTCGGCCAGGCGCAGCGCCGTCTCGACGGAGTCGGTGAGCCGGCGTTTGGCATTCGGCCGGACCACCAGACGGTCGACCACCACCTCCACCGTGTGCTTCTCCTGCTTCTTCAACGTGGGCGGGGAGTCCAGGCCGTGCACCACACCGTCGACGCGAACCCGGCTGAACCCCTGCGTCTGCAGCTGACGGAACAGGTCGACGTACTCGCCCTTGCGCTCCCGGACCACCGGGGCGAGCACCTGGAACCGGGTCCCCTCGTCCATCTCCAACACCTGGTCGACGATCTGCTGCGGTGTCTGGCGGGCGATGACCCGGCCGCAGACGGGGCAGTGCGGAGTGCCGGCACGGGCATAGAGCAGGCGCAGGTAGTCGTAGACCTCGGTGATGGTCCCAACCGTGGACCGGGGGTTGCGGCTGGTGGACTTCTGGTCGATCGAGACGGCCGGGCTCAGGCCCTCGATGAAGTCGACGTCGGGCTTGTCCATCTGCCCGAGGAACTGCCGGGCGTACGCCGACAGCGATTCCACGTAGCGACGCTGGCCCTCGGCGAAGATCGTGTCGAAGGCCAGGCTGGACTTGCCGGACCCGGACAGGCCGGTGAACACGATGATCGCGTCACGCGGCAGGTCGAGGGAGACATCGCGCAGGTTGTGCTCGCGGGCACCGCGGACGACGAGACGGTCTGCCACCAGGCTCCTTGGGGATCGAACGTACGGCTGTGAAGGGACTGCGACGGAAGCGGGCGTGCTGTGGGTCTGCTACGTCAACGACCCTAAGTGGGTGGTCTGACAGAACTGCAGGCGGCAGACTCCCCCGATGAGCATCGATCTGGGGACCGCGACCGTGACATCGGTGTCGGTCGGTCCGATGGACAACAACGCCTACCTGCTCTGCTGTTCCGGTAGCGGTGAGCAGCTGCTCGTCGACGCCGCGGCCGAACCCGACCGGCTACTGGAATTGATCGGCCGGCATCCATTGGGCGCGGTGGTGACCACCCACCGGCACCGCGACCACTGGGAAGCGCTGGGTCGGATCGTGGCGGCGACCGGGGCGGTGACCATGGCCGGAGCGCCGGACGCCTCGGCGCTGCCCGTCCCGATCGACCGGGAACTCGAGCACGGCGACACCGTCGCGGTCGGAGATCTAGAGCTCGGCGTGATCCGGCTCACCGGACACACCCCCGGGGGCATCGCCCTCTCGCTGCGCGACGCCGACGGCCGCGCGTACCTGCTGACCGGCGACTCCCTGTTCCCCGGCGGGGTGGGCAAGACCACGTCGCCGGCGGATTTCACCCAGCTGCTCGACGACGTGCAGGGACGGTTGTTCGACGTATTCGGTGACGACACGGTGGTGCTGCCGGGCCATGGCGCCCCGACCACTCTCGGCGCCGAGCGGCCCTCACTGCCCGAGTGGCGCAACCGCGGCTGGTGACAGGCCGGGCCGTCGGCCGAAGGCCAACCACTTCGCCACCGGCGCCGCGGAGCCGCGACGTTTGGACGTCGTCGTCCGTCCGCGCCGATTTCGGTTCCGCCCCACGCCGGTTACGCGGGCTCCGTCGGCACACCAAACCGGGCCACGCAGTGCCAGAGGCGTTTCAGTGTGGGGGCGTCGACCCCGCGATCGACTCCGGCGCCGACCGTGAGCGGTCAGCCCGCCGTTGCTGGTTTCCGTCTCGAACTGTGACCGCAACCTGCCGTCCCGGGCCAGGGCTTCCAGTAGCGGCTCGCCAGACTCCGTCACCCGGTCCGGATGAAATGACTACCGTGACCCGGGTGTCCGCCGGCACCGGCCATCCCGTCGAGCGCGAGGCCACGGCCGTTAGCGCCCGCTGCACGGATGTCGACGGTGGGAACTGATCGCTCTTCACCCCACCGTTACTCGTTCGGTCGGAGGCACGGCCTTGCGAGTCGGGCGCGGCCGTGCAACCGGGTTGATCGGCATGGGGTGCCCCCTTCGCTCAGGCGCGTCCCCGGCGACGTCATCGCCTCGACCGCCACCCCTCGGGACAACTCGCCGGTGGGCGTCGCGTGAGCAGGGCTCGGTCGCCAACTGCAGTGCGGGAGTAGAAGCCACGCTGGAGGGACCGTCAACGATGCGCCAGTCCTGCCCGACCAGGTCCACAGACCGCTCCGGCACGTGCGAACCTGAGCCCATGGTCACCGAACTCGCCGACTTTGCCATCGACACCGACCGGGGGGATGAGTTCTTCACCGCCTACCGCGGCGTGCGCCACCTGCTGATCGACGCCGGCGCCCGCGACGTGCGGATGACCCGGTCCGTGGAGTCGCCCGGACGCTTCGTGCTGCTCGTGCAGTGGGACTCCGTCGAGCAGCACCAGCAGTTCCGCGCCGGGCCCGGCCTCGCCCCGTGGCGGGCGGCCATCGGCCCGTTCTTCACCGCCGACCCCCAGGTTGAGCACTTCACCGACGTCGGCTGAGCTCCCCCGAACCATCCGTGGGCCCGCGCGACTTGGGCCGTGCCCGGCCTCGCGCGAACACTGGCGTACTCCCAACCGGGGCCGGCCACACCCCGCGGGGCGTCACGGGCGCTTCGGAGTACGGCAGTGTCCGCCGGGCGCGCCTCCGGTTGACGGACCCGACCCCCGCCGAGGGCCCGATCATCTCCTCCGAACCATCCGTGGGCCCGCGCGACTCCGGGCCGGGCCGGGCCTCGCGCGAACACTGGCGTACTCCCAACCGGGGCTGGCCGCACCTGGGAGGACCTCACCGGCGCTCCGGAGTACGGCAGTGTCCGCCGGGCGCCGGGCGCGCCTCCGGTTGACGGACCCGACCCCCGCCGAGGGCCCGATCATCTCCTCCGAACCACCCGTGGGCCCGCGCGACTCCGGGCCGGGCCGGGCCTCGCGCGAACACTGGCGTACTCCCAACCGGGGCTGGCCGCACCTGGGAGGACCTCACCGGCGCTCCGGAGTACGGCAGGGTCCGCCGGGCGCCGGGCGCGCCTCCGGTTGACGCACCCGACCGACTCCCCCGGACCAACACGGGCCGGTAGCGTCCCGGCATGGCAGCTGCCCGAGTTCTCCGCCTGGATCTGACCCGTCCGATCATCGACATCCGGCCCACCGATCCGCTCGGCGCGCTGCAGACCCGACGCCGGCCGGTGTTCACCGAGGTGCTCGACGCCGTCCGCCGCGTGGCCACCGACCCCGGGCTGGTGGGGCTGGTCGCCCGGGTCGGCGGGTCGACCCCGGTGCTGGGACTTGCTCACGCACAGGAGCTGCGCGACGCGGTGCTGGAGGTCCGGGCCGCCGGCAAGGCAACCGTTGCCTTCGCCGAGACATTCGGGGAGTTCGGCCCGGGAACCGTCTCCTACGCCCTCGCCGCCGCGTTCGAGCGACTGTGGTTGCAGCCCTCCGGTGACATCGGGCTGACCGGGTTGAGTCTGCAGACGGCGTTCGCCCGGCAGGCGGTGGACCGGCTCGACCTGCAGCCACGGATCGGGCAGCGCCGGGAGTACAAGAACGCGCCGGACACCCTGCTGCGCGAGGGCTACAGCGGCCCGCACCGGGAAGCGCTGCAGCGGGTGGTCACCGCGCTGACCGGGCAGCTGGTGGCCGGGATCGCCGCCGACCGGGGTCTGGGTGAAGACGTGGTGCGCGCCGCGATCGACCGGGCGCCGGTCGGACCCGCCGACGCGGTGGCGGTCGGGTTGGTGGACCGGGTCGGGTACCGCGACGAGATGGTGACCGAGCTGTCGGAGCGGTTCGGCGCCGACGTCCAGTACGTCGACCCGCCGGCCACCGCCGTCCCGACCGGGGTCCCGGCACCCCTGGCCGGCGTGGTCGCCGGGCTGCGCGAGCGCGGCCGACCGGCGGTGCTGCTGGTCCAGGCGCTCGGCGGGATTCGCGCCGGGCGCAGTGGCCGCTCCGCCCTCGGGGGAACATCGGTCGGCTCGGACACCCTGGGTCACGCCCTGCGGGAGGCCGGCCGCGACGAGGCGGTCAAGGCTGTTGTGCTGCGCGTGGACTCCCCCGGGGGTTCCTATCTCGCCTCGGACACCGTGCTCCGCGAGGTGGTCGCGCTACGCCGTTCGGGGACGCCGGTCGTCGTGTCGATGGGGGAATTCGCGGCATCGGGCGGCTACTTCATCGCGATGGGCGCGGACCGGATCGTCGCCCAGCCGGGAACGCTGACCGGGTCGATCGGGGTGTTCGGCGGGAAGGTCGTCACCCGTGGACTCTTCGAGCGTTACGGGGTGCGCCGCGATGCAGTCTCCGACGGCCCCCGAGCCCGGATGTTCTCGGCCGCCTTCGACTACTCCGAGGACGAGTGGGCGCTGGTCAACGGCTGGTTGGACCGGGTGTACGACGACTTCACCGGCAAGGTGGG